>Ga0194131_10000007_pt1 | contig 275603 bp, 266 predicted proteins | sample TA2KigO120mmetaG_FD_148631 | JGI IMG/M metagenome (GOLD analysis project Ga0194131, IMG submission 148631) | Freshwater microbial communities from Lake Tanganyika, Tanzania - TA2015053 Kigoma Offshore 120m | ecosystem: Environmental > Aquatic > Freshwater > Lake | place: Tanzania: Lake...
CGAGCAGATCGACATCGCTGACACTGCCGGGATACTCCCCGGTAGCGATTGGGCCGTAGAGGTATTCGCCGACCAGGCGAGGGCCAGGCACGCGCTGCGTCAGTTTGAGGATCTCACCGACCACCGGGACCACGTCGGAGTATCCGATCAGACCGGCCAGTCCAGTAAACGCGGGCGCCCGCCGTGTCCCGGTCGCTCTCCCAACACGCTGTCGTAGGATGTTTCGAGCTCTGGAGGCTGGAACCGTATGACCTATCCGATGCGTGCTATCAAGGCGAGTGAGTTCGACGCGTTCCGCCAGGCGGTGGAACGGGGATTTGGCAACCATGCCCGCCCGGAAGACGGCGAATTTACTCGGGAGAACTTCTTTGAATTCGATCGCTCCCTCGCCGCCTTCGACGGCACCCAGATCGTCGGGACCGCGATCGCGCTCTCGTTCCGAGTAACGGTGCCTGGCGCCGGCCCGCAGCCGACCGGAGCAGTCACGATGGTGACCGTACAACCCACGCACCGGCGGCGGGGCATCCTGACCGAAATGATGCGCATGCAATTGCAGGACATCAGGGAACGCGGTGAGGCGACCGCTTCACTGTGGGCATCCGAGAGCATCATCTACCGCAGGTTCGGCTATGGCATGGCCACGCTGTCGGAGCGCTGGTCCATCGAGCGCACCCGCGCGGGATTCGCGCCGCCGATCACCGACACCGGCAGGATGCGGGTCGCCAGCCCGGACGAGTTCAAGGAGGCGGTGCCGGCCATCCACGACCGTGCGGTGGCACGTCGGCCTGGCATGATGCCGCGGACGGAATCGATGTGGGCGGTGCGGCTGCGCGACCCCGAACACTGGCGTGGAGGCGCGTCTGCCCTGTTTTTCGCCCTGCACAGCACCGGCCCCGTAGACGATGGCTACGTGATGTACCGCATCCGGCGCGACTGGCGCGATGGCATACCGAACAGCACGATCGTGATCGTCGAGCTCGCAGGCGCGAATCCCGACGTGGACGCCGTCCTTTTCAACTACTGCTGCAACATCGACCTCACGACGACGGTCGAGTCGTGGAACCGCCCGGTCGATGACGCGATCTGGTGGCGTCTGGCCGATCCCAGGCGCCTTGCGCGGAGCCCCCGCGACGGCCTCTGGCTCCGTATCGTAGATACACCGAAGGCGTTGTCGGCGCGGCGTTACTCCGCTGAGGGCCGCATCGTGGTTGCAGTCCAGGATGAGTTTGTGGGCCTTGCCGGCGGCCGTTTCGAGGTCGAAGGCGGTCCCGACGGCGCGACCTGCCGGAAGACGACGCGCAAGGCTGATATCACGCTCGGCCCGACCGAGCTGGCCTCGCTCTACCTGGGCGCGGTCTCCGCACGATCGCTCGCCGATGCGGGTCGGATCGTCGAAAACTCGGCGGGCGCGATCGACCGGACCGACCTGATGTTCGACTGGCGCCCTGCTGCCTGGTGCTCCCAGGACTTCTAGCCCTCAAGGATTTCTTGAAGAACTTCCGCGAGAATGCAACCGGCGGAACTTGCGCGCCGGGGGTTCTGTTTTCGAAATGGCACTGGCAGAGACACAATCCGACCAGGTCGTGCTGGTCGTCGAGGACGACCCGCATACCGCTGAGATCCTGCGCCTGTACCTGAACCGCGACGGCTTCGAGGTCGTCATCGCCCAGGATGGGAAGCGGGGTCTGGAACTGGCCCGGGAGCGGAAGCCGTCGCTCGTCATCCTCGACCTCATGCTGCCGGGGATGGACGGCTTCGACGTGTGCCGAAGCCTGCGCGCCGACGCCGACGACGTGCCCGTCATCATGCTCACGGCACGGGTCGAAGAAGACGACCGGTTGCAGGGGCTGGATTTGGGCGCCGACGACTACGTGACCAAGCCGTTCAGCCCGCGCGAGCTTGCCGCCCGTGTGCGCGCCGTGCTCCGACGATCAGGGCGCGACCGCGCCGAGGGTGGCGGACGGAAACTCACCTCGGGCGACATCGCGATTGAGCTGGACAGCCGCGACGTGAGCGTCCGGGGACGCCACGTGAGGCTCACGCCCACCGAGTTCCGACTTTTGGTCTTCCTGATGCGTTCGCAGGGCCTGGTGATCTCGCGCGAGAGGATCGTAGAGCGGGTATTTGGCTACGACTTCGACGGCTTTGACCGGACCCTGGACACCCACGTGTCCAACCTTCGAAGGAAGCTCGAGGCGAACAGCCCCGACGGCAAGGTAATCGAAACGGTTTACGGCGTCGGCTATCGCTTCATCGCGCCCGGAAGTCACGCTTGAACGTTCACTTCTCCAGTCTCCATGTCCGCCTGCTGGCGGCGTTTGCGATCGCCCTCGGGCTGGCCCTCGCGGCCGTAAGCCTGGCCTCTTCGTACGCCACCCGCCAGGAACTCGCCAGGTTCGAATCCCAGGTCGAAGCGGCGCGTGAAGCCCGGCTGCGAGACCTCATCTCGGGCGCCTACGAAAAACAGGCGGGGATGGCCGGCATCCAGCCGGCCATCGAGAACGCCGGAACGCTGTTGCACAGTCGATTGGTCGTTTACGACGAGACCGGCGTGGTGGTCGCCGACTCCCAGCATGGCCGGGGCGGGCAGGTCGTGCTGACCAAGCGCGGGGTGCGCGCCTTCCCGATCATGCTGGAGAACGAACAGGCCGGACTGCTGGTCGTCGAGAGTTTTTCCCGGGAGATATCAGACCGTCCCCCACCCGGCCCGTTCGGCTTTGGACCCTCCGACATCAGGCGGATGCGGGATGAAGCCCAGAGGCTCGCCGCAGAGGATGCGGTCGCCGTCGCCGAACCGCAGTTCTCGCGCCTCGCGGCGTCGTTCAATCGGTCGCTGCTGTGGGCAGGCATCGCCGCGGGTGCGATCGGCGTGCTTGCGATCGGCCTGACGACGCGCAGTGCGCTTACCCCGGTGCGCTCCCTCACGGCAGCGGCGCGCAAGCTGGGATCGGGCGATCTTTCCCAGCGGGTCCGAGTCTCCGGCACCGATGAACTTAGCGAGCTGGGGCGAACGTTCAACGACATGGCCGCCGCCCTCGAATCGGCGGAACAGCAGCGCCGGACCCTGACAGCCGACGTCGCTCACGAGCTCCGGACTCCGATCTCCAACCTCCAGGGGTACCTGGAAGCCATCAAGGACGGTGTCCTGCAGCCGGACACGGCGACCATCGACAAGCTGTACTACCAGGTGATCAACGTTTCCCGGCTGGTCGAGGACCTCCGCATGCTGGCGCTTGCCGAGACGGGCGCGCTGACGCTGGCAACCGGGCTGGAGAGCGCCGAGGTCGTTGCCCAGTCCACCATCGACTCGTTCGGGCCAAGGGCGGCGGAAAAAGGGATCCTGCTGAGCTTCCGGGCCGATGCCGACCTCCCGAAGGTGCTGGTCGATCGGACCCGCCTCAGCCAGGTCTTTGCCAACCTGATCGAGAACGGGATTACCCATACGCCGACCGGCGGGCGCGTAAGTGTTTCGGTGCACCTGGCGCCGGCACTTAGCTCACCCGTGGCCCGGCCCGTCGGAGTCGAGGTCCACATCGACGACACCGGTGTCGGGATCCCTGCCGACAAGCTGCCCATGGTGTTTGAACGCTTCTACCGGATCGATCCTTCCAGGGCGCGTGCAACCGGTGGCGCCGGGCTCGGGCTCACGATCGCGAAGCGGCTGGTCGAGGCGCACGAGGGGCAGCTTTCCGTGGCGAGCGAGGTCGGCCGGGGCAGCCGGTTCACGGTCTACCTGCCGGCCGCCGTTGACACGCCCGTACCAAACCCGTAGCGTCCCGCTCCGTTGACCCAGACGGAGTAAGCCTTGCCTGAGAACGACCGGCCTCCCCGGCCGGAGTTGATCACTTTCGACCTTGGAAACGTCCTGACGCTGGTCGATGAACGGCCGGCGATCAGGGAATTGGCGCGGCTTTCGAACAGGGATGAGCAGGCCGTGTTCGACGCCTGCTACTCCCCCGCCGCCAAGCGCGTTCTCGAGACCGGCCAGGTCACGTGGCGCGAGTTCGTCGCACGGGTCGAACGGACGCTCGGATTCCGCCTTGCATTCGAGCGCTTCCTGGAGATCTTTGAGAGCTCCCTGACCCCCAACCGCCCTATCTTCGGGCTCGTCGAAGCGGTGGCAGCGCGCTACCGGGTGGCCCTGTGCAGTAATACCAGCGAACCGCACTGGCTGCTCGAGAAGGGGCGCCTGCCGTTTGGCAGGCGGTTCGATCCCGCGATCGTCTCCTACGAGATCGGCGTCATGAAACCGGACCGGGAGATCTACGATGCGATCAGCGACCGAAGCGGCATCCCCCATGCGCGTATCGTATTCATCGACGACATCCCGGCCAATGTGGAAGGGGCGCGCAAGACGGGCATTCAGGCGGTCCAGTTCACCGGAGTAGCCAGGCTGCGAAGCGATCTCGCGGCGCTTGGAGTCGAAGCGGGGTAGCCCGCGAGGAGAGGCCACTTGCCGAATCGAAAACTGACCCTGATCAAAGCCTCCCGCATGTTCGACGGATCCGGGAAGGCCACGGTGCGCAACGCCGCCTTGCTGATCGAGGACGGCCAGATCTCGAAGGTCGGCAGTTCGTCGGACCTACGAGCGCCGGAAGGAGCGGACGTCCAGACGGTCGACTACGGCAATGCCACGATCCTGCCGGGGCTGGTCGACGCCCACACGCACATGTGCGCGCCAGGGGACGGCACGCCGGGCGACGAAGTGGCGCGCGAGCAGGACGACATGCTTCTGCTCCAGGCCGCCAGCAACGCCCGTACCGTATTGCACTCGGGAGTGACGACGGCACGTGAGAACGGCGCCAAGCACGCAGTCGGCTTCTCATTAAGGGACGGGATCAAGCGAGGGCTGGCTGCGGGGCCCCGGATGGTCGTGTGCGGCCGCCCGATCGCAATTACCGGTGGCCACATGGGCTACTTCGGCTCGGAGGCCGACGGCGAGGACGGCGTCCGGAAGGAAGTCCGCAAGCTTCTCAAGGAAGGCGCCGACTACATCAAGATCGCGGCGACCGGCGGCAGCACCCGTACGTCGGACCCCAACCGTGCGTCATACACGGTCGCCGAGCTGCGGGTGATGACCGACGAGGCGCACCGGGCCGCTCGCCTGACCGCCGCTCACTGCACGTCCGCCCAGGGGGTCCAGAACTGCCTGGACGCAGAAGTGGACATGATCATCCACTGCATCTTCGTGGACCCCGACGGCAAGTACCGCTTTCGGCCCGACCTCGTGGAGCGGCTGGTTCAGGCAGGCGCCTGGGTGAATCCAACCCTATACGTGCAGAGAGCCCGGATCGATCGCCTGCTCCGCAAGCGCGAGATCAATGGCAAGCTGACGCCGCAGGAAACGCGTGAGATGGAAACGATCAAGCGCACTTCCGATGTGCGGATCGAGGCGGTCGGCAAGATGGCCGGCGCAGGCGTCCGAATGGTCGCAGGCTCCGACTCGCCCTGGGGGTGGTACGCCCCGGGTGAGTTTGTGAACGAGATCCTGGCGCTGGCGGACGCCGGACTCTCGAATCGCGACGCCCTGATGTCGGCGACCTCCGGTGCGGCCGAGTCGATCGGCGTGGGGCGTGAGGCCGGCCGGCTTGAGCCCGGACGGCAGGCCGACGTGCTCGTGGTCGGCGGCGACCCGCTGCGGGATCTCAAGACGCTGTGGGACGTGCGGGACGTGTACCAGGCCGGACGCCAGATACAACGCGGGGTCAAATGAGGACGGCGTGGAACCGGTGAGCGCACCCAACGCGCCCGACGCGGTGGTCGTGGGCGGCGGCGCAGTCGGCTGCGCCACGGCATACGAACTCACGCGCCGTGGGTTGCGAGTGAGCCTGGTCGAACGAGACGGCATCGCTTCGCACGCATCTGGCTTCGCGTACGGCGGCCTTTACGCGACCACCGGCGCCGGGATCCCGGGCCCGGTCCTGCCAGTCGCAAAGCAGTGCTTGGAGCTCCACCGCGGCCTGGCCGACGACATCAGAGACCAGACCGGCCTGGACGACGGCTTCCGTCCAGCCAGGTCGATCGAGGTCGCGTTCGACCAGCGACGCGTCGACTGGCTGAAGGGCGAGGCCAGGTGGCAGCTGCAAGAAGGCTTCAAGGTCGAACTGCTCGATCAGAAGGGCATGCGGGAGATTGAGCCGCGCCTGAACCCGGACATCATTGGCGGGGCGCTGCACTCCAGCCATTACGAGGTCGACAGCTATAAATACACCTTTGGCCTGGGCTGGGCCTTCGAAAAACGGGGCGGCCGGATCGTTCGCAGCTCGGCAGTGGCCGTCACCGAACGTGATGGACGTGCGACAGGCGTTGCGCTCAGTAACGGGGAGACGATACCCGCGGGAATCGTCGTGCTCGCCACCGGGCCCTGGGCATCGACGGACGAGATCCCCGGCGTCAGACCGTTGCCGATTCATGCCTCGCGGGGCGAGATCCTGCGCCTCGAATTTCCAGGCGATGACTTTCGGAGCCGGGTCACGCTGGACAGCCACTACATAGCACGCAAGCCCGACGGGCTGGTCTGGGTCGGCACAACAGATGAAACCGTGCCTGGATTTGACGACCGAACCACTGAAGCCGCCCGTGCCTCGATCATGGAGGGCGTCCTCCGGCTCGCCCCTGCCCTGGAAGCCGCGCGCCTGGTAACGCAGACGGCGTGCCTTCGCCCGGTCGCCAAGGACGGCCTTCCGATCATCGGCCGCGGCGGGCTCGACGGCCTCTATCTCGCCAACGGAGCGGGCAAGAAGGGGATCCTCCTCAGCCCCGCCATCGCCCGCATGGTGGCCGCCCTTGCGATCGATGCCGACGAGGCCGCGGTGCCGGCGCCGTTCAGGAGCGGCCGCTTCGCAATCCGGTGACCAGGACTGTCGTTGCTAGAATCGCCAGCCAAAGGAGCAGTTAATGCCATCGATCAACGTCGCCTTCCTGGCCAACCCGAAATCGAACGAAATCGTATCCCGTTTCAAGGTCATGAAGGACCTGGCCCCGGCCGGTGTGACCGTGAGGCTGGTGGATAGCACTGCCTCGGAAGGAGAGTTGATCGAACAGCTCGCTGATATTGATGCGCTGATCCCAGCGGTCGGCGGCAAATTCCCGATTTCAACGGCCCAGCACGCGCGACGGCTCAAGCTTATTCAGCTGATGTCAGCGGGCTTCGATGTCCTCGATGTGCCTGGCCTGAACAAGCTGGGCATCCAGGTAGCCAACAACGGCGGATCGAACGCGATTTCCGTGTCTGAACACACGATCAGCCTGATGCTGTCGGTCTATCGCCGCCTCATGGACTCCTGGGACACCACCCGGCAGGGCAAGTGGCGGGAGGGCCTCGAGAAGCTGCCGTTGCGACACGAGATCAACGGCAAGACGGTGGGAATCATCGGGTTCGGCAATATCGGACGGCAGGTCGCAAGGCGGCTGCAGGGCTGGGACGTCGACATCCTTTACCACGATGTCGTCGAGCTTGTGCCCGGGCGGGACCGCGAGCTCGGGGCGACCCGGGCCAGCCTGGACGAGCTCTTGCGTCGCTCCGATATCGTCACGCTCCACGTGCCCCTCAACGGCTCGACGCGCGGGATGTTGAGTGATCGCGAGTTTGGCCTGATGAAGCCGACCGCGGTGGTGATCAATGCCTGTCGCGGACCGGTCATCGACGAGGCGGCCCTGATTCGGGCGTTGAAGAAGGGCCGGCCTGCAGCCGCCGGGCTGGATGTCCTCGAACAGGAGCCGACGGATCCGAACAACCCGTTGCTCAGGATGTCGAACGTCGTCGTGACACCGCACTGGGCCGGGGGCACGGTCGAAGGCAACGAACGCGCGGTGCGCTTTGCGATGTCGAATTTTCTGAGGCTCGCAGAGTCGCGCCCGCTGCTATCGATCGTGACGCCCGAGGACTAGGGTCGCGTCGACCGGCTAGTCGGACCGGACGGCGCTGAGCGCCAGTCGAACGCCGAGGACGATCGTCCATCCGAATCCGACCCAGAGGAAAGCCGAGTACGTCAGGCTCCCACGCTCAAGGCCGGACAGAGTGCCGAGCCAGCCAGCCAGCAGCCCGAGCCAGGCTAGCAGGGGAAGCCAGATCTGAAACAGGCCTCGGAAACGTTGGACGATGCGCTTGACCGGGCCGACGAATGCTGCGGTCCCCAGGCACGCCGAGAGTAATAGCAGGCCCAGGGCCCACCCGTTGTAGAACCAGGCGGGCAGCTCGGGTTCGGGCACGACGCCGCGGAAGCCGAGCGCCCAGCGGTCGGTCTGTTCGAAGAAAGCTCCCGCGCCCAGCAAGAGCGAGGCGGCCGCGAACGCCGTGATCGCCTGGTCGATCAGGTAGTCGGGACGCGCCCGTAACGGCCTCGCCGGCTTGGCCAATCGCTACCTCGCCGTGTAGCCGCCGTCGACCGCCAGGTAGGCCCCGGTAACGAACGACGCGTCGTCCGAGGCGAGGAAAAGGGCTGCCTTCGCGATCTCTTCGGGCTCTCCCAGCCTGCCCATTGGGTGCAGCCCCTCCAGGGTCGCCAGCAGCTTCGGATCCTCGGTGATCCCCCTGGTCAGTGCGGTGCGGGTGAAGCCCGGGCAGATGCAGTTGGTCCGGATGCCGAACCTTGCCTGGTTGATGCCGAGGTCGCGCGTGAGCTGAAGTACCCCGCCCTTCGACGCGGGATACGGGTTGAAGCCATCGCTCAGTGGATGCCCGACGAGGCCGATTATGGATGAGAGGTTCACGATCGATCCCCTGCCGCGTTTTTTCATCTCCGGCACGGCGAACCAGCACATCAGGTAGGTGCCCTTCAGGTTGACGTCGATCACCGTGTCAAAGACTTCCTCGAAGTCGGCTCCCTGTCTTACCTGTCGCCCGGTGATCCCTGCGCTGTTTACGAGCACATCGAGGGCACCATAGTGGCGCACGGTTTCGGCTACGATGCGTTCGGCGTCCGCCCTGCTGGTAACGTCCCCGATGGCAACATGGACGTCACCGCCACTGTCCCGGACCTGCCGGGCGACCTGCCGGGCCGCTTCCACTGAGCGATCCGAAATCACGACCCTGGCGCCCTCTTGCGCGAACAGCCCGACCGTTGCCGCCCCTATCCCTGATCCAGCCCCCGTGACCAGCGCCACCCTGTCCTTGAGACGCATCGAATCTCCCCGTGGCCTTCGACCACTAAGCCTTCCATATCCACGTGTCGGCGTGCATAGCTACGGTCCAACTCCTTATCATGACGCTAATCATGTCGAACCGCAGGAAACGAAGAAACCGTACCGGCCCGCGCCCGCCTGCTGACGCGCCAACCTCGGTGCGGCGTCGGGACCGAGTCTATCCGCTCGAGCACGCGAGCCCCTTGTTGCGGCTATATGCCGCGGCGGTCGACTTCAGCGTAATCATCGTCCTGTTCATCACTCTGCACATGGTGACCAGCGGCCGGGTTGCAGCGGCGGACGCCGCGCCCCAGGACATCTTTATCTTCTTCGGCTACTTCATTGTCACAACCGGGATCCTCGGCCAGACCGCCGGCAAGTTCGCGGCCGGGATAATCGTCGTCGACCGGGAGGGGCGCGTGCCGGGGCTCCCGCTGGCGATCCCGCGCGAGATGCTAGGCAAGTTCGTATCAGTGGTGACGCTCGGCATCGGTTTCGCCTGGATCCTGTACGACCACGACCGCCAGGGACTGCACGACAAGATCGCCGGCACCTACGTAGTCAAGAAATCGGACGCCGGCGTGCCGGGAATGCTGGGAAGAATCCTGCGTCGCGAAAACCGTGACGAGCGCAAATGAGCTCGGAGGCCTCGCTTGGCGATATCTAAAAAGATCCGCTCGCAGATCGCCCAGGGCTCCTGGATCCGCCGGATGTTCGAGGAAGGGATCCTGCTCAAGCGGCAGCATGGTGCGGACCGCGTGTTCGACCTGTCGCTCGGCAACCCGGTCCTCGAACCCCCTTCCGAATTCAGGACTGAACTGTTGCGCATCGCCCGGGACGAGACGCCGGGCACCCATCGGTATATGCCGAACGGTGGATTCCCCGAGACGCGGGCTGCGGTTGCCGCCGCCCTGCGTGAGGAGTCAGGGATCCCGTTCACACCCTCCGAAGTGATTATGACCTGCGGCGCGGGTGGCGCCATGAACGTGATCCTCAAGGCGCTGCTCGATCCGGGCGACGAGGTCGTCGTGATCGCGCCCTACTTCCCGGAGTACGTCTTCTACGTCGACAACCAGGGCGGACAGGTGAAGGTTGCAGGGTCGGACAAGGGCTTCCAGCCAGACCCCGCATCCATAGCTTCGGCAATCACGGGCCGCACGCGGGCGGTGATCGTGAATTCGCCCAACAATCCGACCGGTGTGATCTACAGCAAGGAAACCCTGGCGAAGATCGGCCAGGTCGTGCTTGACGCCGAACGTCGCCTTGCCACCGAGATCTACCTCATCAGCGACGAGCCGTACCGCAAGCTGATCTACTCCGGCGTCAGCTACCCGTTCGTCTATCCCCACCACGTCCGCACGGTCGTAGCCACTTCCCATTCGAAGGACCTCGGCCTGGCGGGCGAGCGTATCGGCTACATCGCGGCCAACCCGGCCGACCCGGCCAGGGCCGACCTTATCGACGCCGCGACCTTCGCCAACCGGACCCTGGGTTTCGTGAATGCACCTGCTATAGCGCAACGTATCGTGGCGCGGATCCAGAGGGCGACCGTGGACATCGACGCCTATCGAAAAAAGCGAGACTTCCTCTACTCCGAACTCACGCGCATCGGCTACGAGATCGTGAAACCGGATGGCGCCTTCTACATGTTCCCGCGCTCGCCGTTGCCGGACGACCGCGCGTTCGTCGCGCTGCTGCAATCCAGGCTGGTGCTCGTCGTACCGGGAACCGGATTCGGCGCCCCGGGCTACTTCCGCTTGTCATACTGCGTTGACGACCGGACCCTGGAAGGAGCGATCGCCGGGTTCGAAGGTGCTTTTGCAGAGGCGACGGCGCGAAGCTAGGATCCGTCGACACTCGAACTTCGTACAGGCAGATGGCCATGCGTTAGCCCGGGGTCGGTGACTCATCAGGATCCACCTGTCGGAGCCCGCTGGCACCTGCCAGGCCGGCGCGGCGACCCTGACCGCCCATGGCGGTTCGAACAAGGTTGATGCCAGGGTCGCGCCATCGATGGCCGCGGCTCAGCCTGTGCACGTGCATTCGGGAACCTGCCACGAGATCGGCACCATCACCGATCAGCTGCAGAGCGTCGTCCCTGGTACGTAGATCACCACTATCGAAAAGCCGCATGCCCAGATCACTACCGGCAATACGGTGAGCAGCGTCCACCTGCTGTTTGCCGACATCCGCACACGCACGGCCTGCGGCGCGATCCCTGCCTTCGCGCCTGGTTAGACACCGCCTCCGTTCGGGATCCAGAATGCAAACTTCGATCCCACGCCAGGCGCGCTTCCAACTGAGATCGCCCCCTCCGTGGCGGCTTCGCAGCAGGCGCGTGCTCCAGCTCTTCGTCCCGTCTTGCGCCCCGCGCGGGAAAAAGGCCGCAACGTGCCATTGGACGGACAGGCACTACCGCCACAGGCCCAATCCAAGGTTCCGCACCCGCCCCGACAATGCGGTGGGCGCGGATCTTGTTGGTGTTGTCCTTACCGTGCCAGTACTGCGGCGTTACCCGCCGAGCGGTTCCTTGAGACCCGAGCCCGTGATCGGCAGCAGCACGCGGTCAGAAGGGCCGATGTGCCCGTTGCGGACCAGCTGCTCAAGGCCAGCCAGCGCGGCCGCGGACGTCGCCTCGCAGAAAATGCCCTCGGTGGCGGCCAGGCGTCGGCGCCATTCGAGGATCGCGCCGTCGGCGACCGCGACCCCGGTGCCCCCCGTGCGCCGGACGGCCGCCACCACCTGCGAAGCCCTCGGTGGATTCGAGACGGCGATGCCACTGGCCACGGTCGGACGGATCTCGGCTGCAGGCCCACCAAGCAGCAACGCCAGCAGCGGCCGCACCCCTTCCGCTTGGACCGCGTGCAATTGCGGAATGCGCGCCAGCTTACCGGCCTCAGTGAGCTCCCCGAAACCACGCGCCGCACCCACCAGCAACGAGCCATTGCCCACCGGAAACAGGATCTGGTCGATGGGTCCGGGAAGCTCGGCGATCTCGAAGGCAAACCCCTTCATGCCCTCGCCGAAGTAGGGACTCAGGTTGTGCGAGAGATATGGAAGACGCTCTGCCTCGGCGAACCTGCGAGCTGCATCGGTGGCGGCCTGGCGCGGGCCTTCGACCGGGTGAAGCGTCGCACCGAAGACGGCAATCTGGTCGAGCTTGCCGCGTGCAGCCGAGGCGGGCACAAAGACGTGGGCCTTCAGGCCCGCGGCCGCTGCATATGCCGAAAGCGATGCCCCGGCATTACCGGACGAGTCTTCGACAAACTCCCGGACGCCGGCTTCGACCGCCGCCGAGACGAGTACCGCACTGCCTCTGTCCTTGAACGACCCGGTGGGCGCCTGGTATTCGAGCTTGGCCCAGAGTTTCCCTAATCCGAGCAAGGCGCCGATCTTTTTCAACTCGATGACGGGAGTGTTCCCCTCCCCGAGCGAAACGCTGACGTGGCCCCTGTTCAGCGGAAGTCGTGGCGAAGCGGCGGCCGCGGGGTCACGATATTCGATCTCGAACGGCAGCTGGCAGCACTTGGAGAACAGGTTGAACACCGACGCCGGCGCGCCGGCACCGCAGCGAATACAACGAAATGAGAAGGCCCGGGCTTCACTCATCGCGCGCTCATGCCGAAGTGGGCCCCGGGGCGAGCCTCGCCACCCGAGATCCCGATCGGGGCGCCGTCGGCCCGCCAGCAAGCGGCCCCGGTCATGACTCCGGTTTCGGAGTCGAACGTGATCCCGTTCATTCCACCCGCGACGCGCAGCACTGGGACCACTTCATGGCCGCGGGCAACCAGGCCTTCCCGGACGGCAACCGGGATAGCTTCTTCCACTTCAAGCGCCTGCCCCTGCGTCCAGACGCGTGGCGCCTCCACGGCCTCCTGGAGGGTCATGCCGTGATCGACCACGTTCACGATTGCCTGGAGGACCGATGGGAAGATCCGCAGCCCGCCGGGAGTACCGAGGGCCAGGAATGGCCTGTTGTTTCGCTCCAGGATCGTCGGGCACATGCTGCTGGTCTGCCGTCGACCAGGCGCGATCGAGTTGGGATGACCGGGGTGGGGGTCAAACATCTGCATGTTGTTGTTCAAGAGCATCCCGGTCCCCGGCACCGTGACCCGCGACCCGAACGCCTCGTTGATGGTCTGGGTCACGCAGGCTACGTTGCCAAGGGAATCGGCGGTGGTCAGATGGGTCGTGTTCGACGACTCCCTGGTGCGTTGTACGCCAGCCGCCATTTGGCTCGCCCGCTCCATCCGGATGTCGCGCCTGCGCTCTTCGGCATAACCGGCGGAGGTGAGCCACTCGATCGGCATCGCAACGGTCGCAGGGTCGCCCATGTATTTGAAGCGGTCGGCGAAGGCGACGTCCATGCACTCCGCCAGCAGGTGGATACCGTCGACGGTGCCGAAGCCCATGCCACGCACGTCGAAACCGGTGAGGAGATTCAGCATCTGCAGCACATGGGTGCCACCAGACGAGGCTGGCGGCGGGACTATGACGCTCAGCCCGCGATAGGCCCCGCGCAGCGGTGGGCGCGTTGAGGTGCGGTATGCCCGGAGGTCGTCCATCGTTATCAGGCCGCCGTTCTTCCGGATGTCGTCCACGATCGCCTGGCCGAGCGGGCCGTCGTAAAGCACCGAAGGTCCGTATGCGGCGATGGCCTTCAATGACTCCGCATACTCCGACCTGACGAGCCGCTCGCCCGGCGCCGGCGCGCGGCCGTTGCGCAGAAGCATGCGGGCGCTGCCGGGAAACCTGCCGAGCGCCTCGGCGTTGGCATCGATCGTGTCGGACAGGAAGCGGGTCACGGGGAAGCCGAATTGCGCGTAGCCGATCGCAGGACGCATCACGGTGCCCAGGTCGAGCGTCCCCCATGCGGCAAGCGCCTCGCACCACGCTTTCAAGTTGCCCGGGACACTCACGGCACGGTATCCGATCCGGTTCTCGTGGCCCTCGACTTCCATGTAATCGGGCCAGGCATCCGAAACGGTCCGGTACATATCCGGTGCCGCCCCTGACGGGGCCACCGAATAGTTATCGACGACCGCGTACGTCCCGTCTCGCAACCGGATGTTCATGAATCCCGCGCCGAAGGGCCCGACCATCGCGGGCTCGACGACGCTCAGGGCAAACAGTGATGCGATCGCCGCATCGACTGCATTGCCTCCCATGGCCAGCATCTCGATCCCTGCCGCGGAGCCCAGCGGGTGGTTCGTGACGACCATTCCCCGGGTCGCTGTGGCCGGTTGCTTATGGGTGACGATTCGCATGCGGTTGCGGTCCTCCTGGCGCCCCGTGCGTGGTTCGCACGGCATCGTACTGCGTCCTTGCGCCCGGTGGATGCCACAGGTACCTTATGAACCCGCCGGACGGGCCGTTCGTACCGGGCGCCGCCGTGCCCTGATCTCTACCTGACTGCCACTAGCCGCCACCTACCAAGGAGCCCTGGTTGAAACGGCCCAATCGCCTGAAGGCCGCGCTGCGCGAGGGGCGCATCGCCTACGGGTACAACCTGATCTTCCCATCGCCCTGGGTAATCGAGATCCTCGGTTATCTCGACTTCGACTTCGTCTGGATCGATGGCGAGCACGGCCCCTTCGGGCTCGACCAGATTGAGGAGCTCTGCCGGACGGCGGAGGGGGTGGGCGTGACGCCGATCGCCCGAGTCCCCGACATCGGGTCGTCCACCATCCTGCGCTACCTTGACCGCGGCGTCATGGGAATAATGGGGCCGCACATCGCCACCAAAAAGGATGCCGAGCAGCTGGTCAAGGCCTGCCTCTTTGGACCGCAGGGAGAGCGCTCGTTCGGCGGCAACCGCGGCAGCGACTACAACTACGCAGCGGCGCTGCCTGACCGCAAGAAGTACTATCAGGACCGCAACGACAACATGGTGGTCGGCGCGCTCCTTGAAGACCGGGCGGTGATCAAGGAGCTGGACGGTATCCTGTCGGTGCCCGGCATCGACTACTTTGGCATCGGCCCGAACGACTTCGCGCAGTCGCTTGGTTTCCCGGGCGAGCCGGAGCACCCGAAGGTGACCGCGGCGATGCAAGACATCCACGACCGCATCCGCCGGGCCGGGCGGTTGGTCGGCGGCGACTGCATGCGCTCGGAGTGGATCCAGACCATACTGATCGAGGGCGGCCAGAAGATCCTGGCCGATCGCAAGGCGGCCCCACGCAAAGGTCGTAAGTAGGAAACCCCGGACTCCGATCTCAGGATCGGGTCCCCAGCGCGCCCCCCCCGCAACGACCGGGCGGCGCGGAGGAAACACGAGAATGGCAAAGTCAGGCATATCCGCGGTCTGGCACGATGCCGGCAAGAAATGGGAGATGCGAGAGTTGCCGGTGCCCGACCCGGACACCGACGCGATCAGCATCCGTGTCCGGCGCACCAGCGTCTGCGGCTCCGACCTCCACGTCTGGCGTGGCGACGGCCTGAAGGAGTCGGACCCTCCCCGCGAGCCGTTCGTCTTCGGGCACGAGATGATGGGCGAGGTCGCCGCGCTTGGCAAGGGCGTAAAGACCGACTCGCTGCGACGTCCGCTCAAGGAAGGCGACCGGGTCGTGTTCCCGTACTTCTTCCCGTGCATGTCCTGCTACAACTGCATCAGGGGAGAAATGGGCGCGTGCAAGTTCCGGGGGGGGCGCAAGCCCCTCAGCGAATGGAACGTGTGCAACGGGGGCTTCGCACAGTACTACTACCTCCGCACGCCCCATTTCATCTTCAAGCTCCCCGACGACCTGAGCGACGAGGCGGCGGCGCCCATCAACTGCGCGCTGGCCCAGGTGATCGACGCCCTGCACGTTGGGCGCGTCAGGTTCGGCGACCGGGTCGTCATCCAGGGCGCAGGCGGGCTCGGTGTGAACGCCTGCGCGGTGGCCAGGGACATGGGCGCTGAGATGGTCATCGCGATCGACGGCCAGAAGCCAAGGCTCGATCTTGCCATGCGCTCGGGCGCCACTCACGCCATCGACATCGGACAGTTCCCGACCCCCAGGTCGCGCATCGATCGCGTCATGGAGCTCACCCAAGGCATCGGCGCCGATATCGTGGTTGAGGTCGTCGGGTTCCCGGCGGTCGTCGAAGAGGGTGTGAAGATGCTACGGATGCGCGGGACATACCTTGAGGTAGGTCACATCTCGCCCAACAGCATGGCCTCGCTCGACGTGCAGGGCCTGGTCGCGAACCAGGTCCGCTTCTTCGGAATCCAGCACTACGATCCCTGGATCGTGAAAGCCGGGATCGATTTCATGCAGCGGGCCAAGGGCAAGTACGCGATCGCCGACGTCGTCTCGCACACTTTCCCCCTGGACAGGATCGACGAGGCGTTCAGAACAGCCGAGTGGGTGGGTCGGAGCGGCGGCTCCAAGGTCACACGCGCCGTCGTCGCCCCTTAAGTCCATCGAGTTATCGAATGGTGGATCGCAATGCGCTGATCGACGATCTGGAGGCCATCGTTGGCCCCTCGTTCGTCGCGTGGCGGCCCGAAGACTTGCTCGTCTACGAGTACGACGGCTCCATTGACCGCGCCACGCCCCTGGCGGTCGTCGTCCCGGCCAATGTGGCGCAGGTATCGGCAATCGTCCGTCTCTGCCGGCGTTACGAGGTGCCGCTCGTGCCGCGCGGCGCCGGCACCGGGCTCTCGGGCGGCGCAATCGCGCTCGACGAGTCAGTCCAGCTGGTGATGACGCGGTTCCGCCGGATCCTGAGCGTCGACGTCGAGAACCGGACCGCGGTCGTGGAGCCCGGCGTAGTCAACGCTGACCTGTCGGTGCACGTTGCGCCCTCGGGCCTGTATTACGTCCCCGATCCGTCCAGCCAGAAGGCGTGCACGATCGGCGGCAACGTCGCCGAGAACGCGGGCGGCCCGCACTGCCTCGCGTACGGCGTCACCACCAATCACGTCCTGGGCATGGAGGTCGTCCTCGCCGATGGCGAGGCGACCTGGCTGGGCGGCGAGACCCGTGAGACCCCCTGGTACGACCTGCGCGGCGCGTTCATCGGCTCGGAGGGCATGTTCGGGATCGTCACGAAGGTGGCCGTGCGGCTGCTGCCGCTGCCAGAAGCGGTCCAGACGATGGTGGCAACTTTCCGCTCCCTGGACGAGGCCACCGGTGCCGTGTCCGACATCATCGGAAGCGGGGTTGTTCCGGCCGCCATCGAAATGATCGACAAGGTCACGATTGCGGCGGTCGAGCCCTTCTACCACCCCGGCTACCCGCCCGATGCTGAGGCCGTCCTGCTGGTTGAAGTAGATGGCATGCGCGAGACGGTCGAGGAAGAGGCGGCGCACGTGGAGGCGATCTGCCGGAGGAGCGGCGCCAGCGACTTCCGGAGTTCCGACGATCCTGTCCGCCGGGCGGAGCTCTGGGCAACCCGCAAAGGTGCGATCGGCGCCTTCGGGAGCCTGCGGCCAAACTATTACCTGGTGGATGGCGTCGTGCCGCGCACGAAGCTGCAGGAGACGATGCGGAAGATCAGCGACCTGGCGGCGGAGATGGAGATTCTCATCGCCAACGTGTTTCACGCCGGGGACGGCAACCTGCACCCTTGCATCCTGTTCGATGAGCGGGAGCCCGGGGCGGTCGAGAAGACGATCGCTGCCGGGGAACGGATCCTCGAGATGTGCGTCGAGGCAGGCGGCGCGCTCTCCGGCGAGCACGGCATCGGTATCGAGAAGCAGGCCTATATGGGCCTCATGTACAACCAGGACGACCTGGCCGCCATGGAGGGGCTGAAGGTCGCGTTCGGCGCCGGCGATTTCTTCAATCCGTTGAAGGTCTTCCCTACCGGCCGGAATCTGCACGGAGCGGCGTATCGCGGTGCCATCCGGAAGACCGGCACCGGCGACGTCGTCTGACGCGCGCGGAGACGAGATGCCTAAGCAGAAGCAAGTCCGGATAGGGATCGTCGGTGCGGGCCTCTTCACGAAGACGCACATGACCGAGTTCGCGAAGGTGCCCGAGGCCCGGGTGGTTGCCTTCAGCCGGCGCACGCCTGCCGCCTTGAAGGAGATCCAGGAGCGATACGGCGTGTCGCTCGGGTTCACGGATTACCGTGACCTGCTCGCCCGCAAGGAAATTGACGCCGTCGACGTCGTGACGCCGACGGATTCGCATCACGAGATAGTGCTCGCCGCGCTCGAGGCCGGCAAGCACGTGCTGTGCGACAAGCCGCTGGCGATGACCGCGTCGCAGGCACGCTCAATGCTCTCGGCGGCCGAGAAGTCAGGCCTGGTACACGCGACCAACTTCAATCAGCGCGGCCGGACCCCGGTCGGCCGGCTCCAGCGCTACCTCGCAGACGGGTTCGTCGGCCATATCTACACCATGAACATCAGATGGTGGATGACGCTCCAGCCGGATGTTCGCCCGGAAATCACCAGCTGGCGGTTTTCCCCCGAGAGCGGCGGCGGCCCGGTCTATGAACTTGTCCACGTGTTCGACATGGCCCGGTTCCTTGGCGGCGACGTAAAGCGGATCGTGGCCATGCTTGCCACCTCCGAGAAGAAGCGGGCGTTCGCAGACCGGCCCAGGGGCATGGCGGTCAAGGTGCCCGACACCGCCGGGTACATGCTCGAGTTCGTGAGCGGGGCGACCTGCGTGATACACACCAGTTTTGTCGCACGCGGCACCGAACCGGACGGTACGACCTGCGTGCAGGTTGACGTCGCCGGCAGCCGCGGCCGGATCGCCACCGACGGTCTCTTCGGCCTGAAGGGCGTGACCGGCAAGCAGGGCCCGCTGGCCCAGCTCGACCCGCGCGGGCCATACCCGCAGCCTTACGAGCAGTTTGTACGGGCGATACTGCACGGCGAGCCGGTCAGGACCAGTTTCCGGGAGGGGCTCGAGGCCGCCAAGCTGGTCGACGCCGCCCATCGCTCTGCCCGCTCCGGCGGCTGGGTCACGATCAAAAAGGGCTAGCCGGTAACAAAGGGTGGCAATGAACGCCGTTACCTACAGGAAGCTCGGCCGGACCGGGCTCAAGGTCTCCAACCTCTGCCTGGGCAGCGACAACTTCGGCAACCAGTACGGCGCCGATGAGTCTACGAGCCACCGGATCCTTGCCCATGCTATCGAAGACGGTATCAACTTCATCGACACCGCCGACGTCTATGCCGGTGGCCGGTCCGAAGAGGTCATAGGCAACTTCCTGGCCCGCACGGGCCGCCGCAAGGACCTGGTGATCACCAGCAAGTTCCGGATGGCCGCGCCCGGCGCCACGCCTGGTCCAAACGAGGTGGGCGCTTCACGCAAGCACGCGATGGATGCCATAGAGGGCACGCTCAAGAGGCTCCGGACCGATCACGTCGACCTCTACCTGGTCCATGCGTGGGACCCGTCCACGCCGCTCGAGGAGACCCTGCGCGCGCTGGACGATATCGTTCGCCAGGGCAAGGCGCGCTATGTCGGTTGCTCCAACTACCCGGCGTGGGTCGTCATGAAGTCCCTCTGGTTGAGCGACGTGCGCAACCTGGTCCGGTTCGAATGCCTGCAGTCGGTCTTCAACATCGTCCAACCGGGGCTTGCCGAGGCGATGCTTCCGATGTGCCTGGAGGAAGGGGTCGCAGTCACCACCTACAGCGCCCTTGGCAGCGGGTTCCTGACCGGCAAGCACCCGAGAGAAGCGCCGCTCGAGAACTCGAAGTTCGGTGCACGCGACCGGGCGCGCGGCAGTCCACTGACGAAGCGGTACTGGGACGACTTGAAGTTCGACGTTGTAGACAAACTCAAGTCAATCGCGCAGGAAAGCGGTCAGCCGATCGCCCGGCTGAGCCTCCAGTGGGTACGGGAGACGCCGGGCGTGACGTGTCCGATCATCGGCGCCCGTACGGAGGAGCAGTACAGGGGGCTGATCGAAGCGTGGAACGGCGAGGCGCCGCCCGAGGTGATGGAGAAGGTGCGCAAGGTTGCCGCCGAATATGCGGTCAACCGTTCCTGGACCAACTACCCGCCTCCCCCGCCGGCTGCCTGATAGAAGATCGAGGACGAAGAGGACCAGACGTGAACTACCGCCGACTTGGCCGTACCGGTCTCAAGGTCTCGCAATATTGCATGGGCGCCGACAACTTCGGCGACCAGACCGACGAGCCGACCGCGCTCCGGATGATGGGCCAGGCGGTCGAGGCCGGCGTGAATTTCATTGACACCGCCAACTCCTATATCGCTGGCAAGTCGGAGGAGATCGTCGGGAAGTTTCTGAAGGGACGCCGCCACGACATCGTCCTGGCCTCCAAGTGCCGCAGCAAGGCGGGCCCCGGGCTGCACGACATCGGTATCTCCCGCAAGGCGGTGATGAAGGCGATCGAGGACTCGCTCAGGCGCTTACAGACCGATTTCATCGACCTCTACCAGGTCCACTCGTATGATCCAGATTCGCCGATCGACGAAGCCCTGCGGGCGTTCGACGACCTCGTTCACCAGGGCAAGGTGCGCTACATCGGGTGCTGCAACTTCGCCGGGTATCAGCTGGTAAAGGCGCTGTGGATGAGCGATCGACGTGGGCTGGCCAGGTTCGATTCCGTGCAGCCCAGGTACAACATGCTTTACCGGTACCCGGAACTCGAACTGCTGCCGGCATGCGCCGATGAGAAGGTCGGAGTGATCGTCTACTCGCCCATGGCCGGCGGTTTCCTGCAGGGCAAGCACCGCAAGGAGGCTGCCGCGCCCGGCACACGCTTCGACACCACCTTCCGTGCCGCGCAGTTCTATCGCAGGACCTACTGGAACGACGTCGCATTCACGGCGGTCGACCGTTTCCTGGCCGCGGCAAAGCAGCACGGTGTCAGCCAGTTCCAGCTGGGTGCCGGCTGGGTGCGGAAGAACCCGGTCGTCACCTCTCTGATCGTCGGCGCCCGGACCGAGGAGCAACTTGCCTCTAACCTGGCCGACTGGGAACGGCCGGTGCCGGCCGAGGCCCTCAAAGTGGCCGACGAGATAGCGGACTGGTACCGCGACCACGCGCCGCTGGTGGCCTGACCAACTTGCCTACGAGAGCCCGAGGATGACCCAGCAACCAGTCAACGTATATGAGGTCGACGGCATGACCCCTGTAAAGGTCGCCGCACCTCAGACGCTTTCTGACCTGTCCGATGTCCTGCGCGGCTGCTCGGCGGATCGACTGGCGGCCATCCCATGGGGCGGTGGATCGAGGATGCAACTGGGCAACCTGCCCAGACGCTACGACGTTGCGATCGACGTGACGGGCCTCAATCGAATCGTCGAGTACCAGCCCGCGGACCTGACGGTCATCGTCCAGGCGGGCGTCTCCATTTCGGCGCTCCAGGCGGCATTGGCCGAGAAGCGGCAGCGGCTGGCCTTCGATCCACCGTACGCCCGCACCGCAACCGTGGGTGGATCGCTCGCCTCGAACGCAGTCGGCCCGCTCAGATCGACTTTCGGCGGCGTTCGCGACCTGGTGATCGGCATGAAGGTCGTACAGGGTACCGGGACCGTGACCAAGAGCGGCGGCAAGGTCGTCAAGAACGTGTCCGGCTATGACCTCATGCGCCCGCACATCGGCGCGATCGGCACCCTGGGCGTGATCGTCGAGACCGCCTTCAAGCTGGTCCCGATGCCCCACGCCAGCGCGGCGGTCGCCGGCGGCTTCGACTCACTGGAATCGGCTCGCAGCGCCTGTGTTGCGCTACTGCGCGCGCCTTTCCAGCCCGAGCGATTCATCTGTGCGACTGGCGACATCGCCGGCAGAATCGGGGCCGCGCTCGGAGAACCTCCCGGGTCATCGCGGTTCGTCGTGCTGGCGCAGCTGGCGGCCGGGGAAAAAGCGGTAGCAAGGATGACCCGCACGAGCCTCGACACTCTCAAGAAGTATGGCCCGGCCTGGTCGAATTCGATGGATGGTCCCGCAGACCCGCTCTGGGGCTGCCTGGACCCCGCGCTCGACTCGCCGCCCGCGCTCTCGATGCGTGCCACCATGAAGCCGGTGCCCGCGTTCGAGTTCCTAGACAGCCTCGCAACGAAGGACGACCCCGCGCGCGGCGGAAGCGTGCTGCACGTTGGATTCGGGACCGTCCTCTCCCACTGGTCGCACCCTGAGGACGCCCCACCCGGAAGCCTGACCGAACGCGCCAGGGCGGTGGTCGAACAGGCGCGCGCTCAGGCGCGTCCGCATGGCGTGACCGTAGTCGTGGAACGATGCTCGGTGGCGCTCAAGAAGGAAATCGACGTTTGGGGCGAGCCGCAGGCGGCAGGGATAATGCGCAACATGAAGAAACAGTACGACCCCGGGGACGTCTTGAGCCCCGGGCGATTCGTCGCCGGGATATGACGTCGTGACCCAGTCACGAGGGCTTTCGGGCTTCACAGGGCCGGACGCGCCGGCCGACGAAGACCTGTACAAGTGCGTGCACTGCGGCCTCTGCCTGAACGCGTGCCCGACCTACCTGGAGACCGGCCTCGAGGCTGAGTCGCCCAGGGGCCGGATTGCACTGATGAAGGCGGTCCGAGAGGGCCGCGCGACCATGACGCCCAGCCTTGTCAAGCACTGGGACCTCTGCCTGCAATGCAGGGCCTGCGAGGCGGCCTGCCCTTCAAACGTGCCGTACGGGCGGCTAATGGAGGCCACCCGGACCGAGATGGTCGCGCAGGCAAGCCGCAGCGTCCCGGAGCGGCTCGGTCGGGCGCTCGGATACCAGGTCCTGCTGCCTAGCCCGCGCAAGCTACGCATGGCCGGGGTCGGGCTGAAGCTGTACCAGAAGTCGGGCGTAAGGCGGGCGATTCAGGCTTCAAGAATCCTGAAGCTCGCCCCCGGCGGCATTTATAACCTCGAACGGGCTGCGCCCGAGATCAGGGGGCGCTTCTTCATCCCCAGGGGCCAGCTACTGCCCGCGCGTGGCGTTCGCCGGGCACGCGTGACGCTGCTCTCGGGCTGCGTCATGCCCCTGGTTCACGGGCCGACCATGGAAGCCACGCTGCGCGTGCTGTCGCGTAACGGCGTCGAAGTAGTGGTGCCCGCAGACCAGGGGTGCTGCGGCACGCTCAACGTGCATGCCGGCGAGCGCAACAGGGCGCGCGCGCTGGCGCGCCAGACGATCGATTCGCTAATGATCGACGGGATCGATGCCATCGTCGTGGCGTCGGCGGGTTGCGGCTCGGCCATGAAGGAGTACGGAGAGCTGCTGCGGGACGATCCCTCTTACCGGGAGCGCGCAGCCCGGTTCGGCAAGCTGGTCAAGGACGTGCACGAGTTTCTCGCAGGGCTGCCGCTCGACCCGCCCAGGGCCGCCTTGGATATGACGGTGACATACCAGGACGCCTGCCACCTGGCGCACGCGCAGCGCATATCGAAGCCGCCCCGTGCGCTGCTAAGGGCAATCCCGGGCGTACGCCTGGTCGAGATGCCCGAATCGTCGGTTTGCTGCGGTGCCGGCGGCACCTATTTCCTGCAGGAACCGGAAATGTCCAGGCGGCTGGCAAAGAGGAAGGCGAGCAACGTGGTCACGACGAAGGCGGCGGTTGTGGCGACGCCGAACCCCGGCTGCGCGATCCAGATGGAGAACGCGCTCAGGCAGCTCGGCTCCGAAACGGAAGTCGCCTACGTCGTCGATCTGCTGGACCGGGCCTACGCACTGGAGAAGCAGGCGTAAGCTCCCGGGCATCAGGGAACCTGTACCGGCTTCTCCGCAAAGACCCGGCTGGCCGCCGTGACGCCAGCGCCGCTTGCGACCTCGTGACCGAACTCAGGCAGGACGCGCTCCAGCGCGGACAACAGGGCCAGTACGTTGGCGGGTTGCGACGACTCGCCCATGAGCCCGACCCGCCAGACCTTGCCCTGGAACTGGCCGAGACCGCGCCCGATTTCTATGCCGTGATGATCGAGCAACTGCTGGCGGACCTTCTGGTCGTCGATCCCGGCCGGAACTCCGATCACGGTCAATTGATTGAGCCGGCTGTCCGGTGGGATCGGTAACCGCAGTCCAAGGGCGGTGACGCCGGCGCGGAAGGCCTCGGCGACGCGGGCGTGCCGTTCGATACGCTGCGGCACCCCCTCTTCGAGGGCCATCGCAAGGGCTTCGCGCACGCCGAAGATGAGTGGAATCGGGCTGGTGTGGTGGTGCTTGTGCTCGGGGCCCCAGTAGTCCGCAATCAGCCCGAGGTCGAAGCACCACGAGCTTGGTGGGCGCTTCCGGCCGCGCACGGCCTGCATGCCGCGCTCCGACAGCGCCACGAGCGACACGCCAGGAGGGCCTGCAAGGCACTTCTGAGGCGCGGAGTAGGCGTAGTCGATGTCCCAACCGTCGAACTTGATCTCCGCGCCGGCGAACGATGTGACGCAGTCGACCATGAACAGGGCTCCGTGGTCGTGCGCCAGCTTTGAGAGCTCGGCGACCGGCTGCAGCACGCCGGTCGACGTTTCCGCCTGGATCGCCGTGACGAGCCTTACGTCCTTGTTGCGTTCGAGGGCGGTACGCAACAGCGCCCGGTCCATGACCCTGCCCCATTCCGATCGCACCTGGATAACCTCGGCGCCGATCCTCTCGGCCATGCTGACCATGCGCTCGCAGAAGTAGCCGTACGAGCAGATGATCACCTTCTGACCCGGCTCCAGGAGACTGGTCAGGCCCGCTTCCATGCCGGCCGAGCCTGATCCGGAGACCGCCATGGTCCTTGCGGTCGTCTGGTACACGTGGCGCAGCATCTCGACGACTTCGTCGAGCACCTTGAAATAGGCCGTGTCGAGGTAGCCGGTGATGGGCGTGGACATCGCACGCAGGACCCGTGGGTGGATGTTCAGCGGTCCCGGCCCCATCAACGTGCGTCTGGGAACGGAAAACGGACCTGGAACGAACTCGGGCATGGCTAACTCCGGACTTCTGGCCAGAAGGAAAGAATCAGGCTATCACGGCCCATATAATGGGCCGCGAGCACACAGGACACACGCAGCCAAGGAGTTTCTCAATGGAACTGGGCCTCAAGGGCAGAGTCGCAATCGTGACGGGCGGCAGCGAAGGCATCGGAAAGGCCGCGGCGGCTTCGATGGCCCGCGAGGGCGCCCGGGTGGCGATCGTTGCCCGGCGCAAGGACGTCCTCGAGAAAGCCGCTGGCGAGATCCGCAAGAAGACCGGCAACCAGGACGTAATCGCGGTTTCCTGCGATGTGCGCAATGAGACCGAAGCGAAGGCGGCCGTGCAGTCGGTGGCTGAGACATGGGGCCGGCTCGACATTCTGGTCAACAATGCCGGGACTTCTTCCGCGGCGAAGTTCGACAGCGTGACCGACGAAATGCTCAGCGAGGACCTCAAGATCAAGGTCTACGGCGCGTTCTACTTCTCCCGGGCCGCCCTGCCCCACATGCGGAAGGCGCGCTGGGGCCGCATCATCAACATCACGACGCCGGGCGGCAAGGCGGCGCCGGGCGGCACCCTGCCGACCTCGCTATCGCGCGCCGCCGGGATCGCCATGACCAAGGCCATGTCGAAGGATTACGCTGCCGACAACGTCCTCGTGAATACGGTGTGCATCGGCCTGATCAAGAGCGGCCAGCACGAGCGAAGATATGAACGCCTCAAGCAGTCGGAGCCGGCCCTGACGCTCGAGTCTTTCTACGGCAACCTCGGGAAGACCGTCCCGCTCGGGCGGGTCGGTGAGGCGCACGAAGCGGGGGACCTGATCTGCTTCCTGGCTTCCGAGAAGGCCAGCTACATCTCAGGCACAGCGATCAATGTCGATGGCGGGAACGCGCCGGTCGTGTAGCCCGGCGCCCTGGCTGAGGGCCCGGCCTAAATCCGGCTGACCTCGCGCTCGAGTTGCGCAAGTCCCATTGGCCCGAGTTCGAGCGCGCGTGTGTGGAACCGCTTGAGATCAAAGCTGGCGCCATGGCGGCTCCTCGCACTGGCTCGTGCCGCCATCCAGACGCGCTCGCCGACCTTGTAACTGATCGCCTGCCCCGGCCACCCGAGATACCGATCAACCTCGCTGCGCAGGAACCTGGGTGGCGCGTGGCTCTTCTCGACCGCGAACTGGTACCCGAGCTCGGGCGTCCATCGCTCACCGGGGTGGAAGTCGGAGTCGCGTGGGATCGCCAGCTCCAGGTGCATGCCAATGTCGACGACCACCCTCACGCTGCGCAGCGCCTGCGCAGCCAGCATGCCGAGGTAGTAGTCCGGGTTCTCGAGATAGCCGAGCTCGGCCATCAGACGCTCCGAGTACAGGGCCCAGCCCTCGCTGTGGCCCGACGTGCCGCCCAGCATCCGCTGAAAGCGGGACAGGCGATCGGCCAGGTGGACGGTGTAGCCGACCTGGAAGTGGTGGCCGGGAACGCCCTCATGGTAGACGGTGGTGATCTCCTCCCAGAGCGGGAACCTGGTCTTTCCATCCACCGGCCACCACATCCGGCCCGGACGTGAAAAATCCTCCGACGGCCCGGTGTAGTACATCGCCAGCGCGCCGCCCGGCGGGGCGATCATGGCCTCGATCTTCTTGACCCGGTCAGGGATGTCGAAATGCACGCCATCCAGTTCGGCAGTCGTGCGATCGACCAGCTCCTGCATCCAGCCGCGGAAGCGGTCCACGCCGTCCACCAGGCGTGCAGGATCGGTGTTCAGGAACTCCTTCACCTCGGTGAGACTCTTGCCGGGCAGGATCCGGCCAGCCGTCTGCTCCATCTCCCGGCCTATTCTTCGGACTTCGTTCCAGCCCCACTCATAGGTGTCCTCAAGATCGATCTCCATTCCACAGAAAGCACGGGCGCGGAGGGCATATCGGTCGCGCCCGACGGCGTCCCGGGAGGTCGCCCTCGGCAAGTACTCGTGGGCCAGATATCGTCCGGCCTCGTCGTACGCCGTATTCGCAGACTTGACGCCGCGCGCCAGCTCCAGCTCGAGGGACCGCGACCTGACCGAGGACCTGCGGTACTCGTCCAAAATCCCCTGGAAGTACGAGACCGCCTCCCTGCCGCCTGACCAGATCGCGGCCTGTGACGCGCATTCGCGGGCCTGCCGCTGCGCCGCGGTGCGGCCGCTGGCCAGGCCAGACTTGAGCGTCTCGAGGTACCCGGCCAGCGCAGACTCGACGAGGTTCATGCGCGTCGCGATGGCGCGCCAGTCGCGCTCGGTGGCCCGTGGCATCAGGTCAAATACGAGGCGGATCGATTGGAACGGCGACCATATGACGTTCAGATCGTGCTGATGGCCGCCCGCCGCGTGGTGGTCGGTCTGGACCGTCAACTCGTCGATCATCGAATCCCTGGCGATGCGATCGCGCTCCGATTCGATCGGCGCGGCCCGCAACGCCGCCATCGTCCGCACCGCCAGCTCGTTCCTGGCCTCCTCGCCCTCCGGCGAGAAGTCGGTCATCCTGTCGTCGTAGCCGCCGATGCCGGCATGGGTTGCGGCCACCGGATGCAGCCGGGCGAAATCCTCTACGTAGCGATCCGCGACCGCATAGACCTTCGACATTCAGGCTCCGAGGTAATCGAGGGCGGCCCTCACGAAGACTTCCACGCCTACGGGCAGGCAAGCCTCGTCAAAATCGAAACGAGCATTGTGGTGATTCTCGGCCCCCGGTCGCCCCCCGCCGAGCATGAAGTAGCACCCGGGGGCGCGATTCAGAAACTCGGCCATGTCGTCGCCCACGCTCACCGGATCATGCTCCCCGACCCGCCCATCGCCGACGATCTGCCGGGCCACCGCCCCGAGCCAGCTTGCAACCTCAGGGTTGTTTACGACCGGGGGCGACCCGTAGAGGCGTTCGAAGACGGCCTCAGCGCGAACGCTGCGTGCCGTTTCGATCGCGACCCGTTTGGCTGCCGCGAGGATGAGGCTGCGGACCTCCGGACGGTAGGCTCGGACGGTACCCTCGATCGTTACCTGGTCCGCGATCACGTTCGGTGCCGATCCTCCGTGTATCTGCCCGAAGGTGAGTACGCCCATCTCATTGGGTGGGACTTCCCTGCTTACGACGGTCTGTGCGTTCGCTACCACGAGCGCGGCCGCTACTACGGGGTCGACCGCCAGGTGCGGCATGGCGCCGTGCCCGCCCCTCCCCTTGACCGTGATGCGTATCGCGTCGGCGCTGGCAAAGACCGTCGACTGGTTAACCAGCACGTGTCCCGCAGGCAGTCGGTTCCAGATGTGAAGCCCTATCACGCGGTCCGGGGTCAGCCCGGCGAGCGCGCGATCGCCAAGCATCGCGAGCGCCCCCTGCGTGATCTCCTCAGCGGGCTGGAACACGAACTTCAATGCGCCTCGCAGGGAATTTCGATATTTGCTCAGGATCTCGGCGGCGCCCACTGCGATGGCGATATGGCCATCGTGCCCGCACGCGTGCATGTTTCCGTTCTTTGATGCGAACGGCAGTCCCGTCAGTTCGGTCACCGGAAGCGCGTCGATATCGGCCCGGATCATGAGGGTCGGGCCAGGGGAGACGCCTTCCAGGGTGGCGACGACACCCGTCCCGCCTACTTCGGCCTCGACGCGGTACCCGGCCTTGCCCAACCGCTCGGCAATCAGCGCGGCAGTACGCGTCTCCTTGAAGGCGAGCTCAGGGTTCTGGTGGAGGTCCCGTCGCAGCTCGACCACCCCTGGTGCGAGCCTGGCGATATCAACCGAAAGCGCGTCCGGAGCCAATAACCCCTCCCCGAATTGAGGCGCGGAGTCTAGCATGGGAGGCCACGATGCCCAGATTGCCGCTCTTCCCGCTCAACACCGTCGTATTCCCCGGCGGGCGGCTCCCGTTGCGGATCTTTGAGCCGCGGTACAAACAGCTCCTCAAGGACTGCCTGGAGTCGGACCGCACGATGGGCATCGTGCTGATCAAGAGCGGGCTCGAGGTTGGCGGCCCTGCCGAACCTTACTCTATCGGGACACAGTGCCGTATCGACGAGCTGGGTGCGCCCGCCGCCGGCGCGATTCCACTGACGCTGGTCGGCGAGCGCCGTTTCCGGATCTCCTCCCTGGACCGCTCGCTGCCCTACCTCGTCGGAGAGGTGGCCATGCTGCGCGACGAAGACGACCCGGAGGCCGGGTTGGCGGCGGAAGCGCTGCGTCCAGTTGCGCAGAAGTACGTAAGACTGCTCTTCGCCTCCCAGGGAGAGTACCGGGGGCAGATCGACCTCCCCGGCGACCCCGCGACCCTGTCCGACCTCGCGGGCACCCTGCTCTACGACCAGACACCAGAGCTCCGCCAGACGGTCCTCGAGGCGGAGCCGCTGAGCGCGCGGCTTCGCTTGATGACACGCGCGCTGGAACGCTCGGCACGAACGATCGAGAAAAAGATCATGCGCTCCGGGCCCGGGCGCGGTCCCACGACGTTCGGCCTGAACTAGGCGGCGCTACCGGTTCAAGGCCCGGCGCGTCAGCACACGCAGCCGGTCGGTATCGGTCAGGTACGGTTCGACCTTGCGTGCGAACTCGGCCGCCGCCTGCGCGGGCGTCGACTTGCTGGTGTCGATCGAGATCTTGTGACGCAGGGTTGAGCGTGCGCAGGCTTCTTCGAAGAGGCCAAGCACCCTCTTGATGTCCGCAGCCTTTACAAGTTCATGCTCGTGAGGCTCTGCCTTCATGCGCCTGGCGATGACTTCTGGCGAAGCCTTCACATGCACCAGCGTCGTATCGGGTGCGAAGCGCATGATCGCCTTCTCGACCTGCATCGCCACCACCTTGCGATCGTGCGGCTTGCCGTCGGCGCCGTATCCGAAGTAGAGCGGGCCGTAGACGGCGTCTTCGATATGAAGGCCGATTGCAAGCCAGTCCGGCCCATCAAACGACCCCGGCTGCACGTGGTAGTAGAGGCTGTGACGCTGCGTCATCTCCTTCAATTTCGGACTGAGCGCCAGGATCTGCTTCCTCTCCTCGGGCGTGGTGTCGTCCGGGTGGCCCGAAGTGTGCGGCACCTTGTAATGGTCGTGGATCAGCGAGAATCGCGCGCCCATTGTTTCGGCCATCCAGTCATCGATCGCGTGCGCGATCGAAGTCGTACCGGCGTACTCGCATCCCGCAATTACCAGGCGCACGTGTGTCCTCCCGTGAAACGCTCGCCTCCCATTCGGGCGGGATCATATCGGAAGCAGCCCACTGGCGCAGGACGCCGCGCATGCCCCACCGGTATTAGACTTCCCGCAAAGTCATCGGGAGGCAGCCAGTGCAGATAGCCGATCCGCATCACCACCTGTGGGACCTGGAAAAGCACCACTATCCGTGGCTCGCAAAGCCGGTTGACCACTTCGCGGGCGATTACAGCTCGATCCGCAGGACCTACCTGGTCAAGGACTTCTTGAAAGACGCCCTGCCCGCCGGCATCGTCAAGTCGGTGCACCTGCAGGCTGAGTTCGACCACACGCAGGACCCGGCGAAGGAAACCGAGTGGCTGCAGGGAGTCCATGACTCGCCTGGTTCGAAAGGGCTGCCAACTGCGGTTGTCGGCTATGCCGATTTCTCGGCCCCGGACGTCGAGCGCGTGCTCGCCCGGCACGCGGCCTTCCCGACGATGCGCGGCATCCGGCAGATCCTCAACTGGTCTGCGGATCGGCCGGAGCTCAGGTTCATTGGACGCGGCGACCTGATGGGCGACCGCAAGTGGCGGGCCGGGTATCGCCTGCTCGCCAGGTTCGGAATGTCGTTCGACATGCAGGTCTGGCCATGGCAGCTGGCGGAGGCTGCGGCGCTCGCGCAGGAGATCCCGGAAGTCCCGATGATCCTCAACCACACGGGGTTGCCGATCCGCAGGGACCGGGACGGGATCGAGGAGTGGCGGAAGGGCATGCGCGCGCTGGCGGCGGTCCCCCATGTCAATGTGAAAATCTCCGGCCTCGGCATGTTCCAGCGAAGCTTCAAGGCCGACGACATCAAGCCGTTCGTTCTGGACACGATCGAGACTTTTGGCGTCGGACGCAGCATGTTCGCCAGCAACTTCCCGGTGGACAGCCTCGCAAGCTCTTATGTGCACCTCTGGGAGTGCTACGACGCGATCACCGCCCGGTTTCCGGCTGGCGAGCGCTCACGCCTGTTCCACGACAACGCGGTGCGGATCTACCGGCTCTAGGGCGGCGGGGCCGGCGGCGCGCGGGTCAGCGTTCAGGCGACGGCATTGCAGGTATCCTGTGGTGCTCGCAAGGCCACGGACGAATTTGAACTCGGGAAGGGTCAGGCTCAATGGCATCGACATTCGGAGTCGGAACGTACCGCTATGAGCTCGCGAAGGGCTGGCCGAAGGAGAAGATCAACGGCGTCGCGGCCGATGTGGCGCTCGATTCAAAAGGACGCGCCTACGTCGCGGTCCGCAGTCCGGTAAACGGTGAAGCTGCGAGTATCGGGCCCGGCAGAGGCACCGTGCTCGTCCTCGACAAGGACGGGAAGCGGGTCTCCGACTGGGGCGAGATCTTTTCGGCGCCGCACGGGATCTGGGTCAGCAAGGACGACGAAGTCTTTCACGCCGACACCGGATTCCACCTCGTGACGATGCACACCACCAGCGGCCGGGTCCAGCTATCGCTGGGTACCAGGGGCAAGACCGGCCCCGCCGGCAGCCCGTTCAACATGCCAACCAGGGCGAAGCGGGCGGCCAACGGTGACATCATCGTCTCGGACGGGTATGGCCAGAATCGGGTCCACCGCTACTCTCCAAAGGGTGAACTCATCAAGTCGTGGGGTTCAGGCGACCCGGTGTTCTATCAGCAGTGGGCGAAGCTGCCGGTCACCGGGAAAGCTGGCACTGGCCCGGGCCAGTTCAACCTGCCGCACGACGTCAACACGGATGCGGCCGGCAACGTGTACGTCATGGACCGCACAAATAACCGTTGCCAGGTCTTCAACATGGACGGCAAGTACCTGAGGGAATGGTCCGACGTCCGGGGACCCAATGACTCGTTCATCGATCGCCACGGCGTCATGCACATCGTGAGCGCGGCGGGAGTCGAGCTCCGCAGCCTGGATGGCAAGCTGGTCGGCCGCTGGGGCGAGAAAGGCAATGCACCGGGCCAGTTCGCCGGCTCCCCACACGGGGTCTGGATCGACCCGGATGAGTCGATCTACATAGCCGAGGTCGGCGGGCTCAACCGGCTCCAGAAGTTCGTGCGTGCCTGACGCATACGAGTCCGGCTAGTCCCAGCCCTCCGGATTTTTCGTGTGCCAGTCGGTCGCTTGCTCGTAGGCACAGGCGGCCCTGAGCAGCAATGGCTCCGCCAGGTGCTTGCCGACCAACTGGAGCGATAGCGGAAGTCCGCCGTCCGACAAGCCGCACGGCAGTGAAATCGTTGGCAGGCCGGCGAAGTTGAACGGCGCCGTGTAACGCGAATGCCAGGGATCCCGGTCGAGCGGAATCGGACCGTAGAGCAGTTCAGGAGTCACCGGATAGGCGTATCTGCCGGTCGATTGGCAGGCGAACACGTCGATCTCGCGCATCATCACCCGGAGCTCCCCGGTGCAGGCGTCGCGCAGGTTGTTGGCCGCGGCGTAGTCGGCGCCGGTTACTGCCGCGCCCCGCTCCAGCCACTGCCGGAAGAATGGCCCGTACTCCTTCGCACGGGCCGGGAAGTGGGCCCGGTGCGCATTGAGCGCCTCCGCCGTGCACAGCGTCTGCCATGCGGGCAGGTAGTCGCGCAGGTGGCCCGGCATCTGTACCGGGACGATCGTGGCGCCCAGCCCCTTCATCACGCCAACCGCCTTTTCGATGGCCCAGGCGTAGTCGGCCGGGCTGTCGACCCAGGTGAATCCCGGGTCGTACCCGATGCGCAGCCCCTTCACGCCCCGGTCGATCCCGCGCAGCATGGACGGCACACTCTGCGGAAGGGTCGTCGGGTCGTTTTGGTCATATCCGGCGATCGCTTCGAGCATCACGCCAGCGTCGACGACACTACGCGTCATTGGTCCGACGTGGTCCAGAGATTCAGCAAGGGCGAGCACGCCATACCGGCTCACGCGTCCCCAGGTCGGCTTGATTCCCACGAGGCCACACACCGAGGAAGGGTTGCGGATCGAGCCCCCGGTGTCAGAACCCAGGGTTGCATAGGCGACCCCGGCAGCCGCAGCGGCGCCGCTGCCACTCGACGACGCGCCGGCCCAGTGGCTCTTGCGCCACGGGTTCTCCGGCACCTTGAACTTCGGGTTGTACCCGCCCATGGCGCCTTCGGTCAGGTTCAGCTTGCCGAGCAGGATCGACCCTGCTCCGGCCAGGCGATCGACGACCGTCGAATCGTGGTCCGGAATGTGGTCCATCAGCACCGCTGTGCCGCCCATGGTCCGGACACCCTTCGTGTAACAAAGGTCCTTGACGGCCACCGGGACGCCGTGCAGCGGTCCGCGGTAGCGTCCCCGCATGATCTCCTTCTCGGCGCGGCTGGCCTGCTCCATGGCTAGCTCGGAGGTGACGGTGGCGTATGACTTGAGCCGCCCATCGATCTTCGCGATGCGCGCCAGTTGCGAACTCGTCAGTTCCACCGGGGAGAGCTTCTTCGCCTTGATCAGCGAGGCTACTTCGGTGATCGTCTTGAAGTGCAGGGGTTTGTCCATCGCTCGTTCCGCTCGAGGTGGTGTCGACAGCCGGCGCATGATAGCCGAAGGTGCTACCAGGTGAAGTGGCGATGTGACTCAGGGGGCGCCTGTGAGTGGAGCGGCGGACGGGACTCGAACCCGCGACCTCCGACTTGGAAGGACGGCGCTCTACCAGGCTGAGCTACCGCCGCTCGCAGCTTTCCGGCGTCCCTAGTCTATCTGCGCAACCTTGGATCCGTGAAGTGGGAATCGATCGCCTTCGAGCTTCCGTCAGGCGGCCCTTACCCCGTTGGTGCAGGCGCGGACACTCAGGCGGTTGAAAGCATCGAGCGCGGCGATCTTGTAGCACTCGGCCAGGGTGGGATAGTTGAAGACACTATCGACCAGGAAGTCCAGCTTCCCGCCCAGACCCATCACCATCTGGCCAATATGTACGAGTTCGGTGGCGCCCTCACCGATGATGTGGACGCCCAGCAGCGCGCGGTCCTGCGCGTGCACCAGGATCTTCAGCCGCCCGGTGTTATCACCGAGGATCTGGCCGCGCGCGGTCTCCCCGTAGCGAGCGGTGCCTGTCTCGTAGGGCACCCCATCGTGCGTTAACTCTTCCTCGGTCCTGCCCACCATGGAGATTTCAGGAACCGTGTAGATCCCCAGCGGGAACACCCGGTTGACCCCGTTCGTGGCGACTCCCAGCCCGTGCCGGACGGCAGCCCTCCCCTGCTCAAGCGATGTCGCGGCAAGCGCCGGAAAGCCGATCACGTCGCCGGCTGCGTAGACCCATGGGACGGCCGTCTGATAGTGGGCGTCCACCGGGATCCTCCCGCGCGCGTCGGCGGTCAGCCCGACGCTTTCGAGGTTCAGGTCCGCCGTGGCGCCCTGCCTGCCCACGGTGTAGAGCAGGCAGTCGCCGGTGATCGTCTTTCGGCTGGCCGTCGTGGCGACCACGGTTTCCCCATCGAGTACGCAGCTTTCGACTTCCTCACCGAGCCGGAAGACGACGCCCTGATCGCGCATGTGATAGACGAGGGCATCGACGACCTCGCGATCGACGAACCCGAGAATGCGGTCGAGACGCTCGACGAGGGTTACCTTCACGCCAAGGGCGGCGAAGATGTTGGCGTACTCGACCCCGATCACGCCACCGCCGACTACGGTCAGGCGTTTCGGAATACAACGGATTCCGAACAGGCACTCGGTGTCGAGGATGTTCTTGCCATCGACCGGGAACTTCGGCGACAACGCCGGTTCGCTACCAGGGGCGAGTACGACGAGGCCGGCCTCGATCTCATCCTGTTCGGTTCCGGTGCCAATCCGCATGCGGTGGGGGCCGTTGAAAGATGCGACCCCGTAGGCCAGCTCGACGCCGTTGCGCATCAGCTGAGACTCGACCACCGCGACCTCATTGCGGATCACGTGGTCGAGCCGGAAAGTCAGGTCGGCGACGGTGATGTTGCGCTTGACCGCGTAGCTGACGCCGTAGATGCTGCGCTCACGCAGCCCCGTGAGATGCATTACCGCCTCGCGCAGCGTCTTGCTCGGGATCGTGCCGGTCGCCACGGCCCCGCCCCCGACCGTGCGGCGTCGCTCGATCGCAAGGACCTTGCGGCCGAGTTTGGCTGCCTGAATCGCGGCACGCTGGCCAGCAGGCCCGGTGCCGACGACTACAACGTCGAACGTTCGCATTGACCCAGTCTAGGGTTGCAAAGGGTGGTGGGCATCGTGCGTCCCATCCACGCGACCGCGGGTTTTGGCCCGTTCGCATCGCCACCGCGTGCGCGTGAACACGTCATAGCCCCAGGCGGCAGACACGGACGCCGGCGCGGCCTCCGGTTGTCAACGATTTGATCCGGAACTAACATTGGCAGGCCCTACGGAACCCGCTCCGAAGACGCTTCGCAGCGCCGAATCGGACGAGCAACAACAGGAGATCATTACATGTCCTCGGCGAAATTCAGCTACGCCGGCCTGTTCTCGAGCAGGTCGCAGGACCTGCCAACCCGCAAGGTCATCCACCCCAAGTACGACTTCGTGGTGGCATATCCTGACCCGGAGACGGTGCCGCTCGAAGGCCTGATGGACGGGCTCAAGGCAGGGCTCGCGCGCGATGGGCAGGACCTCGCCTACTACCCCCACCCGCTCGGCTTGCCGGAGCTGCGCGAACTCGTGGTCACGAAGCTCGAGCGCGATCGCGGCTTCAAGGTGACCCCTGAGGAGGTCGTGATCACGGCCGGCTCCAGCGAGGCCAACTGGCTCGTTGTGCAGGCCCTGACGAATCCAGGCGACACGGTGATTACCGAGGAATTCGTCTACACCGGTACCCTGGCGCAGCTTCGTCGTGCGGGCGCCAACGTGGTCGGAACCCCGCTCGACGATCAGGGCATCATTCCGGAGGCCCTGGAAGACCTGATCAAGCTCCTGACCAAACAGGGCAAGAAGCCCAAGTACCTCTATACGATCCCCGAGTTCCAGAACCCCACCGGCTCGACCCTGCCGCGCGCGCGGCGCGAGAAGATCCTAGAAATCGCCCATCGCCACAACATGCCGATCCTTGAGGACGACTGCTACGTCGATCTGCGCATCGAGGGGGAGACCCAGCCGGCCTTCCGCACGCTCGACGACAGCGGGATCGTCAACTACGTGGCATCGTTCTCGAAGATCCTGGCGCCCGGCCTCCGACACGGGTACTTCACGGTGCCCGAGGACGTGCAGCGCAGGGCCCTGAGCTTCCGGGCCGGCGGCGGTCCAAGCCAGTTCACGTCTTATGCGGTCGTCGAGTACCTCAAGAAGGACATGTACGGGCACATCAGCGAGATCAACGATGTCCAGAGGGCCAAGCGCGACGCCATGGTCTCGGCCCTCGGCGAGCATTTCGGCGGAATGGGTGCGAAGTGGACCAACCCGGCGGGCGGGCTCTACATCTGGCTCGAGATGCCGAAGAACTACGACATGACCGCGCTTCAGCCAATCTGCTTCGAGGCTGGCGTTGGATACTCGGCCGGGTCCAATTTCGCCCCCAACGGGAACGGCGATAACTTTGCCCGTCTCTGCTACGGCCACCCGTCGCCCGACTACAACCGCGACGGGATCGCATTGCTTGCGTCGATCATCGAAAAGCAGATGTCCAGGGGCAAGGCGAGGGTCGCTCCCGGCCGGCGCTAGGCTTCCCCGACCAGTTCTAAGATCGAGGGCCCCCTCGACGAGGGGGCCCTCCCCTTTGGCCGAGTTTCAGAACGGCATCAGGACCCGAAAAAGTGCCTGCAACGGATAGCACGACGAGTCCCGTGGCCTCGACTCCGTCGAGCACCGACGGCCGCGAGTTCAGAATTCGCAGCCTCATCTGGACCGTCTACGCGCCTTCATTCCTGCTCTCGATCGGCACCGGGCTGCTCGTCCCGATCGTGCCGCTGTTCGCACGAGACCTGGGCGCGAGCGTCGGGCTTGCCGCTTTCGCGGTCGGCGCCAGGGAACTCGGCACGGTGCTTTTCGACCTACCGGTCGGCACGCTGGTCGCCCGGTTCGGGCGTCGCAGGACGATGATCGCCGGAACGATCGCGATCCTGGTGCTGTCCCTGCTCACCGGCCTGACGACCATGATCTGGCAGTTCATCGCGCTGCGCTTCCTGATCGGGGGCGCAATGGCGCTCTGGTCGATCTCGCGGCACACCTACATCGCCGATACCGTGCCTGTCCAACATCGAGGGCGGGCGCTTTCACTCTTTGGCGGAATGGGACGGCTAGGCACCTTCATCGGGCCAATCATCGGCGGCTTCGTAGGAGAACATTTTGGCCTCGGAGTGCCATTCTTCGTCCAGTCCGGGTTCGCGCTCATCACGCTGGGGCTCGTGGTCGTGCTGATGAAGGAAGGCCAGGAGCAGCCGAACGTCCGGCCGACTCGCAACGCCTATGCGCGGATCGGCTCGACCCTGACCGAGCACCGCCGCGCGTTCCTCACCGCAGGCGTAGCCGCGATGGCGCTGCAGCTGGTAAGGAACGCCCGGCAAGTGATGATCCCGCTCTGGGGCTCCGAGATCGGCCTGGGCGCCGGAGACATCGGCCTGGCGATCGGAATCGCGGCGGCCGTCGACATGCTGTTCTTCTATCCGGCCGGGCTGCTGATGGACCGGTTCGGCCGCAAATTTGCCATCGTGCCCAGCCTGCTGGTCATCTCCTCGGCCCTGGCACTGATGCCTCTCACGACCTCGTTCTGGGGCCTGCTGTGTGTCGCCGTGCTGGCCGGCATTGGCAATGGACTCAGCAGCGGCGCCGTCCTCACTCTGGGGGCCGACCTCGCCCCGCGCGGCAGGGCTGGCGAATTCCTGGGTGTCTGGCGCTTCTTCACGGACACCGGTGGAATGATTGCGCCTTTTGCGATCGGCGCGGTTGCCTCCGCCGTTTCGCTGGCCGTAGGCGGCCTCGTCACCGCCGGGATGGGCGGGTTCGGGGCGGTCTGGATGTCGGTCCTCTTCCGGGAGACCCTGACGAGGACCGATCGGGGCAAACGCTAGGGCTGTCCGATCCACGAGTAGAGGCGACACTCCGGGCCTAGTTTTCCCTGCGCCGCGAATGAGACGGCGCACCCTCTATTGAAGGTCGTCAGGTTTAGGGCGATTCAACAGTGGGGAACTGTCGCCAGGTCTTGGACAGGACACGCCAGGCGCCTGAACCACAGAGGACGATCCGGCCGTCAGCCGCGCAGCAACTCCACGCTCACTTGTGGCCGGTATCCCGGATACCTGGTGCGCGTCCGAATGAGGGCCCAGTCCAGCGCCTCGCGGGGCCGCGCACTTTCGTCGGTAAGGAGGTCCTGCTCGCGACGGGTCGAGAACAACGACCGGAACAGATTCTGCTGGCGGTCACCGGCAGGCAACAACAACGTCTCTCGCCACACACGATCAGCGACCCAGAGCGGAGTCATTCGGTCACGGGCCCTTCCTGCTAGATCAGAACGCTTGATCTAGTATCGGGAGGTCCCGTTCGATCTCAAAGCGGTGCATGGCGCCGGGGCGTGACTCAGATACCGCGTGAATCCAGGAATTCGTGCAATTCACGCAGGCAGATGGAGTTCACTTCCGGCGGGAAGGCGTCCACATACGGCTTGCTCTCGCCGGAAAACCCGTCGACGGCCCCGGCCTTGACCGCGTTCTCAACCCATTTCATCTCCTGCTCAACGGTGGGCAGCAGATTCTTCCCGGCCAGCAACGAAAGCCCTGCGACCAGGCCGTAGCTGCCCCAGTTGGACACGCTGGCTATCACCAGCTTCTTGACGGTGGTAACGCAGGGGCTCTTCGGCAGCTTCTCGTAGTTGGGGATCACCTTGTAGAGGTTCCCCATGCCAATTTCGTTGCCGCCGTCGCCGATCCCGACCGATGCCGGATGCAGGTCGAAGAGGTGGTCGATCTTGGCGTTGAACTGCGATATGTCGAGCCCGCGCATGTTCCGATACGTGCCGTCACCGGTGAGACCACACCGCTCGGTCGATATCAGGATCGTCGGAGATTCTTCCTTGATCACCTGGAAGGCGAACTCGGAAGACTCCCGGTGGCCGGTGACCGGAAAGTCGATAATCCTCTGGCTGCGCGGAGCGACGGCCCTGAGCGCCTTCGAAGAATGGATGTCAGTGACGTAAGCGATCTCGAATCCGAGCTTCTTGAGCGCGTTGCCGATCGCGACCGCCCCCGGCGGGCCGTCGGTCTCCGGCGCGCCCGCCGACAGGATATGGAATCCGGTAGCGATCAACGCCTTGGCCGGGTTGTCGAGGATCAGCCGGGCCGCTTCCTCGACGTAGTTGGCTGGCAGGTGGGGCCTCAATGCCCCGATATTCCGTCCATCCTTCTGAAGGATGATGTCCTCGATTGTGCGTTCTGGCTTTGCCACTCTGCCTCCGGGGTTTCGAGCGGGGCCAGCAAGGCACCCGCCCGCGCTCACCAAACTCGACCCGTTTTCGCTCGGCTACAGCGCGGCCACGTCCTCGTCCTTGAGGTCGGTCACGAACATGTGACCGGGCGCGTGCGTGATCATCAGCGCCGGTTTCGATGCGGTCGCAACGGCCTGGGGCGTCACGCCACACGCCCAGAACACCGGCACGTCGCCCGCCTTTGACGGCCACGCCCGGCCGTAGTCCGGCTTGCCGACATCGCGTATCCCGATCGCCTCGGGGTCGCCGATGTGTACCGGCGCGCCATGGACCGCGGGGAAGCGAGAAGTCGCCTGCACCGCACGAACGACCTTCTCACGCGGTATCCAGCGCATGGAGACGACCATCGGGCCGCCGAATTTGCCAGCCGGCGTGGTCGCAATGCTGGTCTTGAACATCGCCACGTTCTGATCGGTGCCCCAGTATGGAAGCTCGATCCCATTGTTGAGCAGGGCCTGCTCGAAGCTAAAGCTGCAGCCGATCAGGAACGTCACGAGGTCGTCCCGCCATACCGCCTTGAGGTCTTCGACCTCTGCCTCGAGCTTTCCGTGCCGGTAGATCCGGTATCTCGGCACATCGGTCCTGATATCGGCGCCGGGCGCGGAACTCCGGGGCTCGAACTGCCCGGGCTCGAGGACCTCAATTAGAGGACACGGCTTGGGGTTGCGCTGGCAGAACAGGAGGAAGTCAAACGCCAGGTCCATGGGAAGGATCGCGAGGTTGGTCTGCACGTACCCGGGAGCGATCCCGGAGGTGGGGTGGCGGAGCGCCCCCTTGCGAATCAATGCACGCGCTTCGCGGCCGGTCGAGGCGGTCCTGGTCTGCAGCATGCTGGCAACCTCATGAGCGTCTGCTTAGATAGGCCCCATCTTATACCGGCTGCTATGATTCCCGCCGCTTAGGAACGGGCGAGCCGAGTGCCAGGCATCGTCACGGCACTCGCCCAGACATGACGAACAGGAGACCTATTTGAAGATCAAGCGAATAGATCAGTACCGGCCGCGCAATCGATGCCGGCTGATCCGGATCACCACCGACACGGGGATCGAAGGCTGGGGCGAGACGACGCTCGAGGGGAAACCCAGGAGCACCTGGGCGGCGGTCGAAGAGCTCTCCGACTACCTCATCGGCAAGGATCCGCTCCGCATCGAGCACCACTGGCAGGCGATCTATCGCAGCGCATTCTTCAAGGGCGGCAACGTCCTGATGAGCGCGCTCGCCGGCATCGACCAGGCGCTATGGGACATCGCGGGCAAGCACTTTGGCGTGCCCTCCTACCAGCTCATGGGCGGGGCCACGCGCGACCGGATTCGCGTGTACGCCCACTGGGGCATTGGTGACCTGACCGACGAAGGGCTGGCTGCTTCCCGGAAGCGGCTCGACATGCTCAGGAAGAAGGGCAACTACACCGCGTACAAGGCGGGCCCCGCTGGCAAATGGCATGCCCAGGAGTCACCGACCCGGATCGACGAGTTCGTGAAAGCCGCGTACATGATGCGCGAGTGGGTCGGCCCGAATGTCGAACTGGCGTTCGATTTCCACGGGAAGATGACGCCCGCGCTCGCGATCGAGGTCTGCCACGAAATCAAGGGCATGCGTCCGATGTTCGTCGAGGAGCCGGTACCGCAGGAGAACCCGGACGCCCTGGCGCTGGTGGCACGCGCGGTGCCATACCACATAGCGACCGGTGAGCGCCTGCTCTCGCGCTGGGAGTTCCGCCAGGTGATCGAGAAGCAGGCAGCGGCCCTCCTGCAGCCCGACGTCGCGCACTGCGGCGGCATTTCCGAATTGAAGAAGATCGCCAACATGGCCGAGGTCTACTACATCCACATCATGCCGCACTGTGCGATCGGCCCGGTCGCCTTCTCAGCGTGCATGCAGGTTGACGCCTGTGTACCCAACTTCCTGATCCAGGAGCAGGTGGATGCCGGGCTAGGCAACGGGCTCCTGAAGAAAGACTGGGTCGTAAAGAACGGGCACATCGAACTGCCAAAGGGGCCCGGGCTGGGGATCGAGATCGACGAGAAGGCGGCGACCAAGAACATCGACACCTACACGGAGGAACTCGGTGGGCCCGGATGGGTCTACGAGAACGACGGATCAGTCGCCGACTGGTAGTACTTCAGCTCGCGGGCGCTTCCAGCGAGCCCTGCAGCTTTCGGAGCAGCGTCAGGAGGCTCTCCTTTACGCAGTGCCCTGCCCGCCCGGCGGCGCGCAGCCGAAACGGACCGCGGCCCCGGATCGCTCCGGGGCCGCTGCCGAGGAGTTTCTTGCCAGACGGGGATCAGGACACGGGTGGACGCCGGGCCGCCCAGGGACGAGCTTCCTCGAACGCCGCCGATGCTCGCAGCACGGTCTCTTCATCGGAGAGGTCGCCGACGAGTTGCAGCCCGATCGGCATGCCGTGTGAGTCGAAGCCGCTCGGGATCGAAGCTGCCGGGTTCCAGCCGATGTTGAACGCCATCGTGAACGGGATCGCTCCGTAGGGAATACCGGCCTCCGAGCGCAGCGCGGGCTTCCCGCCCACGTGCTTCGGTGGATCCTGGTGCGGGAAGGCGGTCACTGCGGCGGTCGGCATCAGCAGCAGGTCGACCTTCTCGAAGAAGTCGCCCATCTGGCAGCGCAGTCCGTCGGCATGCCGCAGGGCCCTCGAATACTCGGCAGCCGTAATCTGAGCCCCACGGTAGTTCATGGCGACCGTATATGGCATCAGGTCGGCGAGCCGCTCTTCCACCAGGTGGCCGTACATCGCCTTCTGGTTGCCACACCAGACGGTGTACCAGTACTCGAAAGGCGGGGGATCGAATTTGAGCTTCGCTTCTGCGACGTGTGCGCCGAGCGACTCGAAGACCCTGGCTGAATCGACGACCGACTTCGCGATCTCCGGGTCAACCGCAGCGAACCCGCAGTCGACGGTAAATGCGACACGCATGCCCTTCACGCCGCCGCGGCAGTGCGCCGGAAAGTCCGGAACAGGCTCGCGCAGCGATCCGGGGTCCCGGCTGTCGTGCCCTGAAAGGGCCTTCATGAGAATCGCCGAATCGAGCACCGTCCACGTCATCGGGCCGCTGGTTGAGGTCTGGTTAGTCGACGGCCGGCCCACGCCGCCGTAGCGAGGGATCCGGCCCTGGGTCGGCTTGATCCCATACAGCCCTGTGAAATGGCATGGGAGCCGTACCGACCCTCCACCGTCCGTGCCGGTGGATGTCGCCACCATGCCGGCGGCGACGCTGGCAGCGGCCCCGCCGCTTGAGCCGCCCGGGGTCTTCGTGACGTCCCAGGGGTTGTTGCACGCCGGCGCGACCTTCGTGTAGGTCTCGGCGCTGTTGCCGAACTCGGGCGTGTTGGTCTTGCCCACGATCACCGCCCCTGCCTTGCGGACTCGTTCGACGACGATCGAGTCCGACTCGGGCACGAAGCTTTCGTACACCTTGCACCCGAGGGTCGTGCGCAATCCTTTGGTCAGCTCGAGGTCTTTGATGGAGATGGGCACGCCGATCAGCGGCGGCAGGTCGGCCGGGTTGCGGGAGGCCGCCACCGCCTTGTCGGCGGCCGCGGCTGCTGCACGCGCCCCCTCGTAGTCAACCGTAATGAAGGCGTGCAGCTTGGAATCGAGGGCGTCGATCCGCTTCAGGGATGCCTCGACCAGTTCCCTCGACGAGACCTTCTTCTGCACCACGAGTTCCCGCTGCTTGTGGGCGGGCATCAGCATCAGTTCACGTTCGTTCAAGTCCCTGTTGCTCCAACTAGTTGAGTATGGCGCCACCGTTCACGTTGAGCGCCTGGCCTGTGATCTCGTTGGCGTCGTCTGACGCCAGGAAGGCTACCGCTTTCCCGATGTCCTCGGGCGTCTGCGGCCGCCCCAGCGGCGTCCGCTGGCGAACGGATTCGTCGAAGACGTCCTTGGTGGTCTTGTCCCTGCTGGCCGGGTCGTTCGCCACGCGGTTGATCGCGATCGCCTCCCACATCGGCGTCCAGAGGGTTCCCGGGCACACGCAGTTCACATTGATGTTGGACGTCGCGAGGTACAGGGCCAGGTGATGCGTGTACTGGATGGCCGCCGCCTTCGAAACCGCGTACGGGATCCCGACCGACCCCAACCCGAACCCCGCGAAGCGCGGCGCCCGCCCACCGTGCGAAGCGATGATGACGATCTTCCCCGCCTTGCGTTCCTTCATGTGCGGCGTGACCGCCTCGACGGTGTGAGCGATCCCCTTCACATTCACCTCGAAGGTGCGGTCCCAGTCGTCCTCCGAGTAGTGCGCCCGCTCGGTGTACCCACTTGCCCCGATCACGCCAGCGTTCGGCACGCAAATATCGATCCGTCCGATACTCTTGAGGGCGCCCGCCACCGCGGCGTTCATAGAGGCCTGCTCGGTCACGTCGGCCTCCAGCGCGAGCGCACGACCACCCGCCGAATTGATCTCGCTCACGACGGTCTGTGCCGACTTCGCGTTGAGGTCGCAGACGACCACCGTGGCGCCCCGTTGTGCCAGGACCGTCGCAATGCCGCGGCCGATGCCGCGGCCTGCACCCGTGATGATGGCCGTCTTGCCGGCTAGCTGGTCTCGCATCTTCACCACCGTTCCTTCCGAGGTTTCTCGTGCGCGGCGCACATTATGCACGCCCGCCCTCGGACGAGTCGCCTTGCCAGCATGAAACCGAGGGGTCCCCTGTACACTGACCAGCTGGAGCGAATTCAGATTTGGCGCCCGCCTGCCCGGCGGGAACCAGGAGCGACCACTTGCCGCGAGCCCTTACCAAACCCGTCGAACTTGAAACGATCGTCTCCCTGGCCAAGCGCCGGGGATTCGTATTCCAGAGCTCCGAAATCTACGGGGGGCTGGGCAGCGTCTGGGACTACGGCCCGCTGGGGGTCGAGATGAAGCGCAATGTCAAAGACGCCTGGTGGCGAGCCATGGTCCGTGAGCGCGACGACATCGTGGGCCTCGACGCTGCGATCCTGATGGACCCGCGCGTCTGGGTGGCCAGCGGGCACGTCGCGGGATTCACCGACCCTCTCGTCGAGTGCGACAAGTGCCACCGGCGATATCGTGCCGATCATGTCCACGGCAAGGTCTGCCCCGAATGCGGCGGAACGCTCGGCGAGCCCCGGCAGTTCAACCTGATGTTCAAGACCTTCATGGGGCCGGTCGAAGATGACGCCGCACGCATCTACCTCCGCCCCGAGACGGCGCAGGGGATCTTCGTCAACTACGAGAACGTCCAGGGCACGACACGCCGAAAGCTGCCGTTCGGGATCGCCCAGATCGGCAAATCGTTCAGGAACGAGATCACGCCGGGGAATTTCATCTTCCGCACGCGCGAGTTCGAGCAGATGGAGATGGAGTACTTCTGTCAGCCGGACCAGGCCGACACCTGGTTCGAGCACTGGATTGATTTCAGTCTCGGCTTCTTCAAGCGCTTCGGGATCCGCGCCGACAACCTCAGGACGCGTGTGCATGCCGACAACGAGCGGCCTCACTACGCACGGGCGGCGGCCGATGTCGAATACCGGTTCTCTTTCGGCTGGTCCGAGCTGGAGACGATCAACAACCGGACCGACTACGACCTGGCCAACCATTCGAAGCACAGCGGCAAGGACCTGCAGTACTTCGACGAAGAGAAGAAGGAAAAGTACCTGCCGTATGTGATCGAACCGGCGATGGGCGCCGATCGAACCATGCTTGCCATGCTTGCTGACGCCTACGACGAAGAGCCCGGTGAGAAGGAGTCGAGGGTCCTGCTCCGGCTGCACCCCGACATCGCACCGATCGCTGTCGCCATCCTGCCGCTCAGCCGCAACGACCGCCTGCTGCCGACCGCCAGGCGCGTACATGAGCTGGTCAGGCCCAATTTCAACAGCCAGTTCGACGACACCCAGAGCATCGGGCGCAGATACCGCCGCCAGGATGAGATTGGAACACCCCTGTGCGTGACCGTTGACTTCGACACGGTCGAGAAAGACCAGGCGGTCACGATCAGGGATCGCGACACGATGGAACAGGTGCGGGTACCAATCGAAGGACTGGTCGCGGCGTTACGCGACCGCCTCGATGAAATCCGAAGGCGAAGTGCCTCTTGATGCCCGTCCGAGAGGCGGCGTGCCCACGCCGCGGCGCCGCTCCAGCGCGCTGAGGGACAGCACGTGAATCTGGGTGGTGGCGACCTCTTCTTTGCGGTCGTCGCATGGGTGCATGGCATTGCGGCGACCGCCTGGGTAGGCGGCAGCATCGTCTTCGCGCTGGTTCTCCGTCCCGCGTCGAGGATCGACCCGGAGGCGATGCAACGCGTTATCGGACCGATCACCGCGGTCTACCGCGAGATCGTGGATATCGCGGTCATCACCATCCTGATCAGCGGGATTCTCCTGACGCTGGACCGTCTGACGTCCCACAGGGCCGACGCCGTATATGTGAGCGTCCTGGCAGTCAAGATAGCGCTCGCCCTCGGGATGTTCTACCTGGTCTGGGTGCTGCGGAAGTCGCCGCCCGGTTCCGGGCCGCGCACCGGGATAGCCGGCAAGCTGTCGTGGTTGCTGGGCTACAACGCGATCGTCGCGCTGGGACTGATCGTCTTCTTCCTGGCCGACCTGCTGACGGCGATCTTCCAGGCCAACCTGCGCGCCTCTTAGCGGGAGCTCAGGTCGCGGCGTACTTCTCGACGCCCTTCGCATCGGCCGCGCGCAGCAGCTCCGACACGGTCCGGCCCAGGACCGGGTGAACCAGCCCGGGCGCAAGCTCGGCAAGCGGCGCCAGCACGAACGCGCGGTCGGCCATCCTCGGATGCGGCACCCGCACGCTCCTGGCATCGATGACGCGATCGCCGTAGATGAGGAGGTCGATGTCGATCAGGCGCGGCTCGCCGCGGAACAGCCGCCGCTTGCGACCCAGTCGCTTCTCTATCTGGAGCAGCTTTGCCATCAGCCGCTCCGGCGCCAGCTCGGTCTCGATCTGGCAGACCTGGTTGAGGTACCTGGGCTGGGTGCCGACCTGCCAGGGGGCCGTCTCGTAAACAGACGAGCATCGGATGCCGCCGGCCAGCTTCTCGAGCTCCGCGCGGGCCGCCGAAAGCTTCCCGGCGCGATCCCCGAGGTTTGAACCAAGTCCGATGAACACGTTCTTTTCCCGGTCGATTGTCATTCGATCATGCCTGGCGGGGCCATCCACGCACGACGGCGTCCGACATCCTGGCAACGCGGACCATGGCCTTGACATCGTGCACGCGCACGATGGAAACACCCCGTTGAATCGCCAGGGCGACGGTCGCAGCGGTCCCTTCGACCCTGTCGTTGGGCGGAAGGTCGAGGATCGTGCCGATCGACGACTTCCTCGACGTGCCGATCAGGATCGGGAATCCGAGGACCTGCAGCCGGTCCACGCCTCGCAACATCTCGAGGTTGTGCTGCACCGTCTTCCCGAAGCCGATTCCCGGGTCGACGATGATCCCGGCCGGGTCGATGCCCTCTGCCACCCCCCGGTCAGTCGCTTCCCGAAGATCTTCGATGACCTCCGTGACAACAGCGCGGTATTCGGCTTTCGACCTCGTGTGACTGATCACGATCGGGACGCCGAGCGCGGCCACCGCCGGCGCCATCTCGGGGTCGCCAAGCGTAGAGACGTCGTTGACCAGCGCCGCGCCAGCCGCCACGGCGCGCCTCGCGACGACCGCCTTACGGGTGTCGATGCTTATCGGAACGTTCAATTTGCCGGCCAGGGCTTCGATCACCGGCATGACCCGCGATATCTCTTCCTCGGCCGTCACCGGGGTCGCGCCGTGGTAGACGCTGGGTGGCCTGGTGGATTCGCCTCCCACGTCGATCAGGTCTGCCCCTTCGTCCTGGAACCTCAGAGCCTGGTCCACCGCCGCCGCCAGGTCACCGCCGAATCCGTCCCCCGAGAAAGAGTCCGGCGTCACGTTGATTACGGCCATCACGTAGGTGCGGGCGCCCCAGGGGAAGCTGGCGCCGCCTATGGTCATCGAAGGAAACCGGAGCCTGGCCGCATGCGCGACCGGGACCAATGAAGAGCTCATCCGGGAATGCTCGCTCGCTGACTTGACTGAACACCACTTGCAGAGGTCTCGATACTAGCACCGCGCCAGCTGCCTGCCACCCGCATGGCACAGCTTTGGTTCTCCTTGTCGTGGTACGGGTGGTAAGGTACGATTGGCCGGTTCTGGAGCAACTCGTTCGCAAGCGGGGCGGGCCCGCCGGACTGGCTCCTCGATTTCGCTCTCCGAAAGGCTTCGATCATCGCAACCAGACCAGTCGATGGTAGGACCGATTCCGCTGCCGCCACCAGGCGGGCCGCGCTGGCCGCACGCCGGCGCGCTGCGCAGGCCGGCGGAGGCCCCGAGCGCGTCGAAGGACAGCGCCGGCGCGGCAAGATGGTCGCCCGGGAGCGCCTGGACGCCTTATTTGACGCCGGGTCCTTCACCGAGATCGATTCCTTCGTAACGCATCGCTCGTCGGACTTTGGCCTTGACCAGCAGCGGTTCGAGGGCGACTCGGTGGTGACCGGCCACGGGACCGTCGATGGCCGCCGGGTCTTCGCCTATGCGCAGGACTTCACGGTCCTGGGCGGTTCGCTCTCCGAAGCCGCTTCCCTGAAGATCTGCAAGATCATGGACCACGCGGTGAAGACCGGGGCGCCGATCGTGGGCATCAACGACTCCGGTGGCGCCCGCATCCAGGAAGGCGTGCTATCGCTTGCCGGATACGGGGAGATCTTCAAGCGCAACGTGCTCGCGTCCGGCGTAGTTCCCCAGATAACGATCGTGGCCGGGCCTGCGGCCGGGGGCGCCGTCTACTCGCCCGCCATCACCGACTTCATCTTCATGGTCGACAAGGTCGGCCAGATGTACATCACGGGACCCGACGTCGTTAAGGCCGTCACGGGCGAGCAGGTGTCGCTTGAGGAGCTGGGCGGCGCCGGCATGCATGCTGCGCGCAGCGGGGTGGCCCACTTCCTGTCCCCGGATGAAAAGTCGTGCTACGAGCACGTGCGTGCGCTCCTGTCCTACCTTCCGTCGAACAATACCGAGTCGCCCCCGGTGGCACCGTCGGACGACGATCCCGAGCGGCGGGATGAAGCGCTCACGAGCGTCGTGCCCGATGACCCATCGCGGGCGTACGACATGTACGACGTCATCCGGCTGATCGTGGACGATGGTTCGGTGCTCCCGGTACATGAGCGCTTTGCCCCGAACATCATCTGCGGGTTCGCCCGCATGGACGGCAAGACGGTGGGCATCGTCGGACAGCAGCCCGCACACCTGGCCGGGGTGCTCGATATCGATGCGTCGGACAAGGCGGCCAGGTTCGTCCGCTTCTGCGATGCCTTCAACGTCCCGATCGTGACCCTGGTCGACGTGCCCGGCTTCATGCCCGGGACCGCCCAGGAGTTTGGCGGAATCATCCGTCATGGCGCCAAGCTGATTTATGCCTATGCCGAGGCCACCGTCCCGAAGGTGACCGTCATCACGCGCAAGGCGTACGGTGGGGCCTATATCGTGATGGGCAGCAAGCACCTGCGCGGTGACGTGAACCTGGCCTGGCCGAGCGCGGAAATCGCGGTCATGGGGCCGGACGGCGCCGTAAACATCATTCACCGCACCGAGATCTCAGAAGCGGCCGACCAGGCCGGGCGCCGGATCGAGCTCATCGGCGAGTACCGGGAGAAGTTCGCCAATCCGTACATTGCGGCGCAGCGCGGGTTCATCGACGACGTGATAGATCCCGCGGAAACTCGCCTGCACGTGGTCAGGGCGCTCCGAATGCTCGAATCCAAGGTCGATTCGGTACCGCCCAAGAAGCACGGAAACATCCCGCTCTAGGGGCGGTAGTGCCGGGGAGCCGGACGACAATCGACGAGGCGCGCGAGTGGCGGCAGCATGGGCAGTCGCAGGTGAGGGATAGATGAGTCAGGCAGCTCTTGAACGGGCCAGGGAACACTTCGGGAAGATCCTCGTCCCCCAGTTGGAGCGCATCGAGCGCATGAAGCGCGAGGGCGGCTGGATCGATTACGGCCAGGTCAAGCCGATCGTCATCGGCACGCTGGGCGGTGATGGGATCGGCCCCGCCATCACCAGGGTCGCAGAGAACGTCCTGAAGGACCTGCTGGCGGCGGAGATCAAGTCGGGCAAGGTCGTGATCCGCCAGATCGATGGCCTGACGATCGAGAACCGTGCCAAGCACATGAAGTCGATTCCCGACGACGTGCTTGCGGAAATCCGCAAGTGCCACGTCACGTTGAAGGGGCCGACCACCACCCCTGAGGCGGGCGGCCCATGGCCGAACCTGGAATCGGCAAATGTGTCGATGCGCAAGGAACTGGACCTGTTCGCCAACGTGCGCCCGGTACGCGTGCCGTCCGAAGGCATCGACTGGACCTTCTTCAGGGAAAACACCGAGGACCTGTATGCGCTTGGCAGCCAGGGCATCGATGTCACGCCCGATATCGCGATCGACTTCCGGCTGATCACGACACCCGGCTCGGAGCGGATCATCGATGCGGCATTCGCCCACGCGAAGAAGACCGGTAAGACCCGGGTGACCATCGTCACCAAGGCAAACATCGTGAAGAAGACCGACGGGAAGTTCCTGGAAGTGGCGGCCAAGGTTGCCGAGCGGTACCCCGGCATCAGCTGGGACGGCTGGTACATCGACATCATGACCGCCAAGCTGCTCGACCGGGCCCGCAGGGCCGACTTCCAGGTGTTCGCGCTGCCCAACCTGTACGGCGACATCCTCACCGACGAGGCGGCCGAGATCCAGGGCGGCGTCGGCACCGCAGGCAGCGCCAACATCGGCAAGCGGTTCGCCATGTTCGAAGCGATCCATGGCTCGGCCCCGCGCATGGTCCAGGAAGGTCGGGCCCAGTACGCCGATCCGAGCTCCATGTTGAAGGCGGTCGCAATGCTGCTGTCCCACATCGGATTCGCCGAACTGGGCGACCGGGTCGACAAGGCCCTGGAGATCTGCGGGCAGTACGAACGGAAGGTCAAGCTCACGGGCCGGGACACCGGCGCTACCGGCGAGCAGTTCGGCAAGTACGTGACGGAGACCGTGCGTGACCCGCGGCTCAAGGAGCGGTGGCAGGCTTTCGTCGCTAAGGATTCGGCCAAGAAGTAACGCTCCCCCCGGGGGTGCGAAGGGTGCCCACGGCCTGACGGTAGCCCGTGGTGCGAGGAAGGGATACGGGATTGCGGAAGAAGGTTACGGTAGTAGGCGCGGGCAACGTTGGTGCGACGACTGCGCAGCGGATCGTCGACAAGGGCTACGCCGACGTCGTGCTGGTGGACGTCGTGGAGGGTATGCCGCAGGGCAAGGCCCTGGACATGCTGCAGGCAGGCCCGATCACCGGGTCGGACGCCAGCGTAACTGGCGCGAATAGCTATGAGTCCACCGCCAACTCCGACGTGGTGGTGATCACGGCCGGTATCGCTCGCAAGCCCGGCATGAGCCGGGACGACCTCCTGATGACCAACATGAAGATCGTTGGCGAGGTCACTTCGCAGGTTGCAACCCGGTCCCCGAAGTCGGTCCTGATCGTGGTGTCGAATCCGCTGGACGCCATGGTCCAGCACGCCTACCGCGTCAGCGGATTCCCGAAGCAGCGGGTGGTCGGCATGGCCGGCATCCTCGACACGGCGCGGTTTCGCACCTTCCTGGCGCAGGAACTGAAAATGTCGATCACCAACGTCCAGGCATACGTGCTTGGAGGCCACGGCGACTCGATGGTTCCCCTGATCGGCAGCACGACAGCAGGCGGCGTTCCGGTCTCTGAGCTCATCCCCGCGCCCAGGCTGGATGAGATCGTCAAGCGCACCCAGAATGGCGGCGCCGAGATCGTGGGCCTTTTGAAGACCGGCAGCGCGTACTACGCGCCCTCGGCAGCGGTCGAGCAGATGGTCGAGGCCGTGATATTCGATCGCAAGGCCGTGCTCCCCTGCGCTGCGCTGCTTGAGGGTGAGTACGGGATCAACGGGCTGTACGTTGGCGTCCCCGTGAAGCTGGGCGCCGGCGGCGTGGAATCAGTGATCCAGGTCAAGTTGACACCGCAGGAAGACGCAGCCTTGAAGAAGTCGGCCGCAGCGGTGCGCGAGCTGATCGCGATCATGGGGAAGCAACCCGCCTGACGCCGGACCACCTCGGCGATCCCGGACCGGGGGACCGGCCTGCGCCCGACGCACTGAGAGGCCCTTGGCCCACCTGGTTCTTTTTTCAACCGCCTCCCGGTATCGGTGCGGCGCGCCCGTGACGGAGGCGAGCTGATCCGAGGCAGCGGCGGGGCGGGAACCGGGCGACATCCTCGACATCTCGATCGGCAGCATGGCCATGCTGGATGCCTGCGCGATATCCGCCAGCTGCGTCGCCCGTACCGGTGACTTCAACGTGTTCAAGGACATGACCGGGCGGGCGAAATCCACTGGCTGCGACCAAGGTCTTGCCAGCCGGCTCCAGGCCGTGTCGCAGCCGCCCGGGAGGCCCGTTTGTTCGAACGCCACGGCCCAGTTCAGGCAGGAAAACCAGTACCTCGAACTCGAACCCGACCGGCACCCTGCCCTGGCCAGGGACGGGGTCGAGTTCCAGGGGCGCCTTGCGGTGCCCAGGCACTGCGAAGTTAGCCGGGCGAAGTTCAGGCGCTGAGCTTCTTCAGGACTCGACGAGCCGTTTCGCCAGCGACTTCTCGGCCTCGATGCCGAGACGGCTTCGCAGGGTGTCCGCTACCAGCGCATCCACGAGCGCGACGCTGCGGTCCGAAACGGCGTATTCGACGATCGTCGGCGCCTGTTCGCGTGCCGTGCCGGCGACCAGCCGGTTGCGGAGGTCGCGCAGAGCTCTGAGATCGAAGCCGGGCCGGGCCGCGTCGGCCTCTTCCCTGCCGACCGCCTGGACGAAGAGTTCCCAGATACGCTTTAGCAGGTCGGTGCCCGGTCCGCCGGCCAACGCCTCGAGGCTGACCCACAGCGCGATGTAACGATCTTCCCTGACCGGGATGGTCTGCGCCAGGGCGTGCCAGCGGAGCGCCAGTGCGGTCGGCGCGTCCAGCGACCGCAGATCGGCCGCCGTGAAAGTTCTGCCGAGGGTTTTCACTGCCGGCACGGGCTGCATCTCAGCGGTTCCTGCGCACGGGCGGCTAGCGGGCGATCGCCCCCGCCTTTGCGCGGTAGGTCTCGAGCAGGTCCTTCGCCGAAACGATGTGCTTCTGGAACCCGAGCATCCTGGGCTCAATCCCCATCGCCAGCCCAACGAGTTGCGGCAAATGGATGATCGGCAGGTCGATGTGGCCGTCCGGCCGGTTCTTCTTCGCCGCCTTACTCTGGTAGCCGTCCAGGTTCAGGTGACATAGCGGGCACGGGGTGACCATCGCGTCGGCGCCGCCATCTTTCGCGGTCCCGGTGTGACTCGCCACCATCTTCAGCGAGTTCTCCTGGTTGATCAGGAGGATCGGGAAGCCGCAGCACGCCTTCTTGCCGGCAAAATCGATCACCCTGGCGCCGGTGGCCTCGATGACCTTCTCCAGCGAGGTCTCTCGAATCGGCACCTTGTCGAGGCCCAGCGCGTTCGACGGCCGGATCAGGTAACAGCCGTAGAAGGGTGCGACGCTGAGGCATGAAAGGTCGCGCGTGAAGTGCTTTTTCAGGCCTTCGACGCCCAGCTCCTCAACCAGGATCCAGAGCAGGTGCTTGATGACCGTGGTGCCCCGGTACTCGAGGCCCTCCTCGGCGAGAACCTGGTTAATCTCCTTGAGATAGCCGGCGTTGCTCAAGACTCGTTGATGGGCCTGGGCCATCACACCCTGGCAGGTGCTGCAGATCGTCATGATCGGCAGGCCGAGCTTCTCGGCAATCGCGAAGTTACGGACGTTGAGCGTGTCGCCCAGCTTCTGGTTGCGTTCCTGCAGCACCCCGGCTCCGGTGCAGGAGAAGTCGTGCATCTCCTCGTACTCGATGCCCAGCTTGTCGAGCACCGCGACCGTCGACATATACAGCTCCGGGGTGGCGCCCCGCGCGACGCATCCCGGCCACCATGCGTACTTCACTACTCCTGGCCCTCGACTTTCTCGAACACCCGCTTGATCTGCTTCCGGGCTTTGATCTTGTGGCCAAACAGCGGCGGAAGCTTGCCCCGCAACAGCGCCCGGACCGCGACCGGCGCTTGCGCCAGCTGACCCGGGATGTTGAAGATCCCGGTGCTGTCAATCGCAAGCTTCGTTTCATTAAGCAGCCCGTCACTCTTGACCGAACTTGCGAACGACTCGGTGTGGCGCGCCCCCGGCGTGTTGTTGTAGCCGGCTTCCATGGCGAGGTCGCGCATCTTCATGATGCGCTCCATCGGCGCGACGCCCTTCGGGCAGACCTCTACGCAGTACATGCACCGTACGCAGTCCCAGACGCCGCCCGACTCGTTGAGGACACCAAGGCGCTGGCTGGTCCGAGAGTCGCGCGGGTCGGCCACGAACCGGTAGGCCTTGGCCAGCGCAGCAGGCGCGATGAAGTTCTTGTCGACGGCCAGCACGGTGCAGTCCGACACGCAGGCACCACACATGATGCAGTTCATCACGCCAACGAGGTGATTCATGGACTCGTCGGACGCGATGTACTCGCCTTTCGGAGCCGGACCTTCGGGTTGCAGGTAGGGCTCCACCTGGCGCAGCTTGTCCCAGAAGACCTTCATGTCGGTGATCAGGTCCTTGACGACCGGCATGTTGCCCATCGGCTCGACCGTGATTGGCTCGCCGTGCCTGGACACGTCGGCGATCTTGGTCTTGCAGGCCAGTTTCGCCTGGCCGTTGACCCGCATGCCGCACGAACCGCAGATCGAAGCCCGGCAGGAGCATCGAACGCCGAGCGTGCCGTCGACGTCCTCGCGCACCTTGATCAGCGCGTCCAGGACGGTGGTGCTGTCAGGCACGTCGAGCTTGAACTCCTGGAACTTCCCGTTATTGGCGGGTTGCTCAGGGTTGAACCTTCGGATTCGGACCGTCGCCTGCATCAGTACTTCCTTTCCACCGGCTGCCACCGCGTAATGGTCACCGGGGCTGTATCGATCTTCGGATCGCCGTCGGCGGCGCTCTGCCTCACCAGGATGTGCTTCAGCCAGTTGGCATCGTCACGCTTCTTCATGTCGACTCGGTAGTGGGCTCCCCGGCTCTCTTTGCGGGTAAGGGCCGAAGCGCAGATCGCCTCCGCAGTGTCGATGACGTTGCGCAGCTCGAGGGCGAAGATCAGGTCGGTGTTGAATACCTTTCCCTTGTCATCGACCGCCACCTTGCCGTAGGCCCTCTTCAGTTCCTTCACCTTGGCCGCGGCGCGCTCCATCCCCTGCTGGTCACGGAAGACCGCCACGTGGCTGTGCATCGTCTCCGCTAGTTCGCGGCGCACGGACGCGCTACGTAGCCCCTTTGGCCGGTCCAGCAGGGCCTGGATCCGCTTCTTTTCCGAGGCGAGCAGGTCCTCATTCCTGGAACCCGCGCCTGCGCTCTTGCCGTACTCGATCGCTGCGAGCGCGGACCGGCGTCCGAACACCACCGTGTCCAGCAGCGAGTTGGCACCGAGGCGGTTCCCGCCGTGCACGCTGACGTTGGCGACCTCCCCTGCCGCGTAAAGGCCCGGTACGCTGGTTGCGCCGTTGATATCGGTCTTGATACCACCCATCATGTAGTGCATGCCCGGCCTGACCGGGATCGGCTGCTCGGCGAGGTCGATGCCCATGAAGTCGTGGGCAACCTCCTGGAGGTAGCCGAGCTTCTCTTCGACCACCTTGCGTCCCAGGTGGCGGACGTCCAGCAGCACGGTGCCGTCGATCCCGCGCCCTTCGTTGATCTCGGTCTGTTCCGAGCGTGAAACGACATCGCGTGAGGCCAGCTCCTTGTACTCCGGCGCGTACCGCAGCATGAAGCGGTCACCCTTGGAGTTGAGGAGGTAGCCTCCCTCGCCCCGGGCAGCCTCGGAGATCAGGACCCCGTTGGAAGCCAGCGTCGTGGGGTGGTACTGGACCATCTCCATGTCCATCAGCGGGGCGCCCGCCCGGTAGGCGAGCGCATAGCCGTCGCCGGTGCAAATCAGCGCGTTGGTGGACGGCTCGTATACCCGCCCTGCCCCGCCGGCGCAGTTGATGACCGCCTTCGCCCGGATCGTGTGCAACTCGCCGGTGCGTATGTCCAGCGTCACCGCACCCCGGCACACGCCGTCCTCCACGATCAACGAGGTGACGAACCACTCTTCGTAGACGCGCACGTTGGCCTTGATCAGCTGCTCGTACAGCACGTGCAGGATGGCCTGGCCGGTGATTGCGCCCACGAAGAAGGTCCGGGCCGCCTTCTGCCCACCAAATCGCCGGGTCCCGAGCTTCCCGTGCTCGTCGCGGCTGAAAACGACCCCCATGTGCTCGAGCTCGATCAGCGCGGCGCCTGCCTCGCTACACATGACCTCAACCGCATCCTGGTCGGCGAGGTAGTCGCTTCCGCGCACGGTTTCCAGGGCGTGGTCGGTCCAATCGTCGCCTCGATCAGTCAGCGCCGCGTTGATCCCGCCCTGCGCCGCGTTCGAATGGCTTCGAACCGGGTGCACCTTCGTGATGACCGCGGCGTTCGCCCCACGGTTGACGGCCTCCACGGCGGCACGCATGCCCGCCAGTCCGGCGCCGATTATCAGTACGTCGTGCTCGAACATCCCCCGCTCCGTGGTCGCAAGTAACCCGGCCTGGCCAGTTGGCTCAGGCCGAACGCTTCGTCGGATCTGACAGCTGGTCCCGGTAGATATGCGCAGCGATCAGCAACGCGCTGATCGACTTGTTGTCCTTCAACACGCCTGTCCTGATCAGTTCCGGGATCTCAGCAAGCGCAGTCTCTACAACCTGCACGTCTTCGTCGACATCCTGCGCCAGCCTTGACGGGGACAACCCCGTCGCAAGGTAGGCATACATGTACTCCGTGCACCAGCCAGGCGCGATCCAGAACTCCGAGAGCTTGAGAAGTCGCGCGGCCCGGAACCCGGTCTCCTCCTGGAGCTCTCGCTGTGCCGCTGCCTCGGGTGCCTCGCCCGGGTCGATGTGACCCGCGGGAGCTTCGAGCAGCGCTTCTCTGACCGGGTGGCGCCACTGGCGGACCAGCAGCACGGTCGATCGCTCGGTCACGGGGACCAGGACGATCGAGCCGGGGTGTTCGACGATCTCGCGCTCGACGGGGGCATGGTCCCCCAGTTGAATGGTGTCGACACGCACTTGAAGAATCTGCCCGTTAAAGGGGCGGCGACTAGCCAGAGTCCTGGTCGACAACATCGATTGCATCATACCTTAGAGCCAGGCCATTTCAGGCCCGCGCTTGCCGCCCCTGCCGCCGCCTCGGCAGCGATTCCTGTCGCATCCCCAGCCGGCGCGTTACCGAGGCGTAGAACTCGGCGGTCGAATGCCGCCTCAGGAACCTTGCCCGGTACGGGCTGGTCCGCACGGTGACCACCTGGCCCGGCCGCAACGGCATGTCGACGTATCCGTCGACACTGAGAACGCCCGCCTCCGGACCCTCGAATTTGACCTCGATGACGGTACTCACCGGCAGCACGAATCCGCCCTGGAGGCTCATGTGCGCGGCGACCGGCTTCAGCAGGATGTCGTCGCTTTCCGGGTCCATCACCGGGCCGCCCAGCGCCAGGCTGTATCCGGTCGATCCGGTGGCGGTGGCAAGGACGAGCGCGTCCGACCGGTAGTTGGTCAGGTGTACACCGTTGATGTGGGTTCGCAGGTTCACTATCCTGGGCGCGCTGCCCCGCCCGATCGTGACGTCGTTGAGGGCGTGCTGAGGCCCCCCCCGCAGCGCGGCGGATTCGACCTGGAGCATTGCGCGTTCTTCGATCCGTGCGTTGCCGTCCAGGTACCACTCGATCTCATCGAGCGCGTTTTCGGCATCGACTTCCGACATGAATCCAACGCGGCCCATGTTCAAACCGAGCACCGGGACCGCGAGCGGGGCGGCGATGTGCATCGCCCGCAATATCGTGCCGTCGCCGCCGATGGTCACGAACAGCTCGCAGTCGGCGAGGCCCTTCGCTTTACGCGCGGCTTCGGCGTCCATCGCGGTCCATTGCGCCGCGGTCCGGAATCGCTGGACCAGTCTCCGCGCGAGTACGCCGGCTTCCGGCACCAGGCCGTGGTAGATCACGGCTACCTTGCGGACGCGCGGCATTCAGGCAACCTCCCCGGGCGAGCTGAACACGGCCACCTTAATCGCCATGACTAGCTCCCGGCGACGCCGGACAGCGAACGGACGGCGATCTCGGCCGCACGCAGCAGGAACCAGGGAGCCACGCCGAACAAGACCGCCCCAAACGCGGCGATGCCGGTTGCGACACCCAGGGACGGATCGAGCGTGATCCGCTCATCGCTGGTGGGCGCTTCCATATACATGGCCCGGATCACCCGAAGGTAGTAGTAGGCGGAGATCACGCTGTTCAGGACGCCGGCGAGGGCGAGCCACGCCAGCCCGGAATTGACCGCGGCGTTGAATACGAAGATCTTGCTCATGAATCCGACCGTCGGGGGAAGCCCCAGCAGGGAGATGAGCCCGATCGCCAGCAGCAGTGCCGTTACGGGCGCCCGCCGCCCCATGCCGGCAAACCCGGCGATCGTATTGTCATTGGTCCGATTCGTGATCGCGATGACGCCGAGGAATACCGCCAGATTGGTAAAAGCATAGCCCGCCAGGTAGAAGACGACGCTCTGGGGCCCCGCGACCAGGCTGCCGGCCGAGGTGTTGGCCGATACGGCCGCCAGCCCGATGAGCATGAAGCCGGCCTGCGAGATCGTGCTGTACCCGAGCAGCCGTTTCACGTTCTTCTGCGGCAGCGCCATGAGGTTCCCGAGCGTCATCGTGACGACCGCGAGGACCGCGAAGAGAGCCGACCACTCGACCGCCAGCTCGGGCGATCCAAAGGCGGAGTACAGGATCCGCAGGACCACAGCGAAGCCGGCGGCCTTGCTGGCGACCGAAAGGAATGCTACGACCGGAGTGGGGCCGCCCTCGTACGCATCCGGCACCCACATCTGGAACGGCGCCGCTGCCAGCTTGAAGGCAAATCCGGAGATCGCCAGCGCGATGCCCAGCAGCAACCCGTAGCTACCGAAGGGCACCGTGGAATCGAAACCACCCGAGGCCTGGAGGTCGCCAATCCTGGCGAAGATCTCGTCGAGCCTGGTCGTTCCGGTGAAGCCGAAGATGAAAACCAGCCCGTAGAGCAGCAAGGCCGAGCTTACGCCGCTCAGGATCAGGAATTTCATGCCGGCCTCGGCTGAGCGGTCCTCGCGCAGAAACGCCAGCAACGCCGCCACGGGGAGCGCGGTCAGTTCCAGCGAAACGTAGATCGTGATCAGCTCGTTGGCCGAAGCGAGGAGCATCATTCCGGTGGTAGAGGCGAGAATCAACCCGACGAACTCGCCGCGTTGTTCCTGGAATCGGCTGGCGTACTTCTCGGCCGAGACGATTACGGCCGCGGCAACGCCCGTGAACAAGAGCGTGAAAAAGAGCGAGAAGCGGTCCACGCTCGCCGCGCCGAAGAAGACCAGCGTGTCAGCGGGGTTTGCTGCCCACAGCGCGATGCTCAGGGCCGCCGGTATCACTAGCCCGATCAGCGAGAGCCACAGGACCAGCTTCGACCTGCCCGTGGCCAGGTCGACCACCAGGGCGGTGCACGCAAGCGCAGCCATGGCGAGCTGTGGAGAGAGTAGCCAGAGGTCGTGTGCGCCCATCAGCGTAGGGTTGCCTCGATACCCATCTTGAAGACGTCGACCAGCCAGCCGGGATAGATGCCGATCAGGACGATCGGGATCGCAAGGCCGACCACCGGAATCATGTCGACCCAGTGTGCGTCATGGAGATGGCCCAGGTGCTGTCGCGGCGGGCCGAAAAAGACTCGCTGGACCATCCACAGGATATAGCCGGCCGCCAGCACCACGCCGAAGGCGCCGAGGACCGTCGCCCACCCCCAGACGGGGAACGTGCCCAGGAACACCATGATCTCGGCGACAAAGCCGCCAAGCCCGGGTAGCCCAAGGGAGGCGAGGCCGGCGAGCAGGAATCCGGTGGCGATGAAGGGCATCTTGCCTGCCAGTCCGCCAAGGTCAGGGATGTACCTCGTATGCGTCCGCTCGTAAGCCATGCCCACCAGCAGGAAGAGCAGGCCGGTGATCACTCCGTGCGTGAACAGCTGCATCGCCGCGCCGTTGAGCCCGCCGGTGCCAACGTCGGCGACCGCCACGATCGACGAGACGCCCAGCACGACATACCCCATGTGACTCACGCTGCTGTAGGCGATCAGCCGTTTCAGATCGGTCTGCCGCAGCGTGAGTACCGCGCCGTAGAGGACGCTCACCGCGGCGAGCGCCGCAAGCAGCCACGCGACCTGGTCGATCTGGAAGCCGGGGCTCTCCTGGAACATGCCGACCGCCACGCGCAGCAGCCCGTAGCCGCCCATCTTCAAGAGGACACCCGCGAGCATGACGCTGACCGCGGTGGGCGCATCGGTATGGGCGTCCGGGAGCCAGTTGTGGAGCGGCCACAACGGCAGCTTGACGGCGAACGCTATGAAAAGGAAGGCGAAGATCAGCCCGGCAGGCAGCAGAAGCCGGGCGCCGGGGATCAGCTCCGGGATGCCGACGATGCCGGCTTCGGGGATCGAGACCATTGCGAACGTGTTGATGTCAGCGGTCAGGTAAAGCGCCAAAATCCCGACCAGCATGAACGCGCTGCCCGTCAGCGTGAATATCACGAACTTCAGCGCCGAATACTGCGGCCGTCCGCTCCCCCAGATCGAAATCAGGAAGTACATAGGTAGGAGCTCGATCTCCCAGAAGATGAAGAAGAGCAGGAAGTCGAGCGAGACAAACACCCCGGTCACTGCGGTCTGCAGGATCAGCAGCCAGATGAAGTACTCCTTCACCCGCACCGAGATCCGCCACGACGCGAATGCGGCAGCTGCGCCCAGGAGACCCGTCAGCAGGACCAGCGGGAGGCTGAGCCCGTCGACGCCCAGCAGGTACTCCGCCCGGAAACCCGCGATCGGAATCCACTGCCCGATGCGATCGATGAACTGGACACCGCCTTCGGTCCGGTCGTAGGCGAGGAAAAGGACGACGGTCAGCACCAGTTCAACGACGGTCGCGCCAATCGCAAACCACCTGATGTGCTGTTCCCGTCTCAGCATCGCAACGACCAGTGCGGCCGCGGCTGGCAGGAAGACGATCGTCGTCAGGAAGCCCGAGAACATCGGATCAGGCCCCCCATACGAAGTAAGCGGCGAGCGTCAGGAGCACGCCGAGTGCGATAGCCGTCCCGTATGCCTGGATCTGGCCGTTCTGGAGATGCGTCAGGGCTCGCCCCGAGCGTTCGGTCCAGAGGGTCACCCGGTAGTTGAAGCCGTCGATCCAGTTGGTGTCGATCCACTCGAACGCGGCGCTGAATCGCCGGTAGAAGAGGTTGTTCACGAGCACTCGCTCGTACAGCTCATCGAAGTAGTACTTGCGAGTGAGCACACGATGGACCTTTGCGAGGGGCGCGGGCAGCGACACAGACGCCTGGCCCCGACCATAGAAGGTGTAGGCGAGTCCGATGCCGGCAACGGCCAGCGCGGTCGACGCCAGCGCAATTACCAGGTTGAAGTGCGGTTCGGCTCCCGCCCTGACCGCGTCTTCGTGGGTCGGGAAGACAGGCTTGTTGTGCGCCGCATACTCCCCGAAAAAGTGCTTTTCGATCGGGCCCAGCGCGGTCGGCGGGTTGACCAGGATGCCGGCGAAGATTGCAGCGGCGGCCAGGATCCCCATCGGCAACACCATCACTAGCGGAGATTCCGCAAGGTGGACGCCGCCATGGCTCCCGTGCTCGTCGCCGTGCCCGTCGCCGTGCCCGTCGCCGTGCCCATCGCCTGCGTGGCCGCCGGCTGCCTGGGGCGCGGGGTGGGCGCTGGCGTTGGCGGCGGCCTCGGCGTCGGCGCCTCCGCGCCAGCTGCCGTGGAAGGTCATGAATACCGCTCGGAACATGTAGAACGCGGTCATCAGGACCGCGATCAGGCCGAGCAGGAAGGTCATGATGCCGACCGGCGAGCCGTTTTCGAGCGCGCCCACGAGGACTTCATCCTTGCTCCAGAATCCTGCAAGCGGAAAGATTCCAGCGAGGCTCAGGCCGCCAATGATCATCACGGCATAGGTTGCCGGCATGTACTTGCGCAGGCCACCCATGTAACGCATGTCGAACGTACCCGCGGCATGGTTCACGCTGCCCGCGCTCAGGAAGAGCAGCGCCTTGAACCAGGCGTGCGTGAACAGGTGAAAGATCGCCGGTATGTATGCGCCGACGCCGAGCGCCAGCATCATGTAGCCAAGCTGGCTGACCGTGGAATAGGCCATCACCCTCTTTATGTCGTTGGCGACCAGTCCCATCGAGGCTGCGAAGACCGCGGTGAACCCGCCGATCAGCGCGATGACGTCCATCGTGGTGCCGGAAAGCTCGATGAGCGGGAAGAAGCGCGCCACCAGGAAAACGCCCGCGGCGACCATCGTCGCGGCATGTATGAGGGCGCTCACCGGGGTTGGCCCTTCCATGGCGTCCGGCAACCAGGTGTGCAGTGGGAACTGCGCCGACTTGCCAACTGCGCCGGCGAAGATCCCCAGTCCTATCCAGGTCGCCACCGAGGTCGCAATCAGCCCGGCATGGATCGCTTCGTACAACGTGGGCACGTCGAGCAGTTCGCCACCCTGGAAGAAGAGATACAGGACCGCCAGCAGGAAGCCGAAGTCGCCGAGTCGCGTGACCAGGAAAGCCTTCTTGGCTGCGGCCGCTGCGGCCGGACGGGTGAACCAGAAGCCGATCAGCAGATACGAACACAGCCCGACCAGCTCCCAGAAGAAGAACATCTGGACGATGGATCGGGCGAGCACCAGGCCAAGCATCGAAGCCGTGAACAGGGACATGTAGGCGAAGTAGCGGGCATAGCCGCGATCGCCCCGCATGTATCCCTGCGAGTAGATCTGCACGAGGAGGCTCACGCCCGATGCGACGACCAGCATCACGGCGGTGAGCGGGTCGAGGAGGATCCCGAAGGGTATGACGAGCCCCGGCGCGGCGATCCACTGGCGGGACGGATAGGCGATAGATCCATCGTTGAAAACGGCCGCCGCTGCGACGAGAGAGAGCACGAAAGAGCCGGCAATTGCGGCGATCGTCACCCAGCCGGCGGCGATCGACCACCGGTTGAAGAACGGGCGGATCACCAGCGCCACGGCGACAAACGACGCCAGCGGTAGCAGGATGATCAGCCAGGCAAGAGCCTCAGTCATCGCCTACAGCTTCCTCAGGATCTCGTCGGCAACGTGCTCGCGCCCCCGCGGCACGAGGATTCGGAACGGCACGCGCTCGGCCCAGTCGAGGATGTCGCCCTCCGGGATGATCTTGGTCGGCAACCCCTCGCCTTCCAGCAGGTCCTTCCACATCTCGGCGATCAACAGGTTCGGCGCCTTCTTGTAATCAACCCACATCTGGCCTATCCCCTTGCCGTCGTCAGGTCGGTGACTTCGACGGTCTCACGTCGGCGGAAAATAGCCATGGCAAGCGCGAGGCCAAGCGTCACTTCTGCTGCAGCCACGCCTATGACGAACACGGCGAATGCCTGGCCGGTCAGCACCTGGCGCACCGCGTCCGAGGTAACCGAGACCGGCCCCCCGGCCAGGGAGTACGGCACGGTGAATCGGGCGAACGCTATTGCCGCCAGGTTGACGGCGTTAAACATCAATTCAATGCTCATCAAGACGACGATGACATTGCGCCGCGTCAGAACGCCGAACAGCCCGATCCCGAAGATCACGGCGGATACCAGGAGGACGTTCTCGAGGTTCATGTCGGCCGCCGCTCCCTGGCGAGCACGAGCGCGCCGATCAGAGCCGCCAGCAGGACGAGGGAAATGATCTCGAATGCGAGCACATAGTCACGGATAAACAGCTGTCCCAGGTTGCCGGTGCTGCGCTCGAACACGCCGGGATGGGAGTTGGCTGCAGCGGTAGCCGGGGCGACGATGATGTCGACCTTCGGGTTCCCCGGCGCGGGCTGTGACGCGTAGCTCCCGGTCAGTGCCGCCTCGACACGCTGATCAGATGCGGCCGCCGCGTCGAGGTCAGACCAGTCGGTGTTGTAGGCGGCATAGATCACCGCAAGGGACACGAGCGTCGCAGCGATCGCACCCGTGACGACGTAGAAGGGGCCCGCTGAGCGGTTTCCCCCGGCGATCTGCCGCACCATCATGATCGTGAATATGATCAGGATCGAGACTGCGCCGACGTAGATCAGGACCTGGACGGCGGCCAGGAATTCGGCTCGCAGCAGCACGTAGATCCCGCCAACGGCCAGGAACGAGGCCGCGAGGAACACCGCCGACTTCAGGACGTCGCGCGCCGCAACCACCATTACGGAGGCGCCGATCGCAGCGATGGCGCCCACCCAGAAGATGACGTCGACCAGGGCCGAGGATTCAGTCACTTCGCTCGATCGTCCACCCAGTTGCGCTTGAGTTGGCCCGCGGTCGGGCGCTCGTGGCGGCCGACCAGCCGCCAGTCCGCCTGGCCGCTCTTGTGCGGGTGGTACCCCCGCTCCTCCAGCTGCGGCCTGAACCAGGTGCTCGGGCGTTTCGGGGCCTTCTTCAGCTCATCGACCGTGATGAGCAGGTTCGGGAACCCGTAGCGTGCCCGCTCAAATCCGCTGCCCATGTGAAGGGCGTCGTACGGACAGACTTCTACGCAGATGCCGCAGGCCATGCAGCGAGCGAGATCGATATCGAACGTCTCGATGTCGTAGACCTCGCCCTCCTGCGTCTGCCGCCCGCTTGGATCCGTGACGATCTTGATGATCCCCAGCGGGCACAGCTTTGCGCAGCTGGCGCACCCGGTGCAGCGTTCCACGTACCAGGTGAAATCCTGGCCGCGGAAGCGCGAGTGCTGCTGGGATCGGGCCGGAATCTTCGCCAGGCCGAGCACCGCCTTGAGAGCGTCCTTGGGCCGCTTCAGCACAAAGGCCAGCGGGTTTATCCCGGCCGACCGGGCAAGCCCCGGCAGCCCGACACGGCGGTCCGGGTATTCAACCGTGAAGGGTGAACGAAACGCGTTAAGGGCGGTGACCCCGAAGCCCTTGAGGATCCCCAGTCCGTACATCAGTTACCTCCTCCCGGTGTGGCTTCCCTGAGGGTCGATACCGGGGCCGGAGTCGGACGTTCGCCCGCCTTCGGACCAAACTGGCCAAGAACAATTAGCGCCGCAGCTGCCACGGTCATATTGATCGCCACCATGATCCAGAGCTCACCGTTCGTGGGCGCGGGCCAGATCAACGACAGTAGAGCGCTGAGGACGACGTTGAGCGCTGCCAGCGGCAGCAACCCCTTCCAGGCGAAGCTCGTCACCTGGTCAATGCGCAGCCGGGGGAGCGTACCGCGAATCCAGGTCATGACGACCAGGACGCCGGTCAGCTTGATGAAGAACCACGCATGCGAGGGCAGGAAGTCGGGCCCGCGCCAGCCACCCAGGAACACGGTCACGATGATTGCGGCGCCGGCGATGGTGGCCAGGAACTCGCCAGCCTGGAACAGGCCCCAGCGAATCCCGCTGTAATCGGTGTGGTACCCGCCCACCAGTTCCGACTCTGCCTCGGCCAGGTCGAACGGCGCACGCTGGATCTCGGCTACGGTCCCGATGAAGAAGACCAGGAAGCCGAGCGGCTGTACCAGGATGAACGGCACGGACTGCGCATGCACGACGTCCACCAGCGAGAGGGAACCGGCGATCATCAGGACGCCTAACAACGACAGGACCATCGGGATCTCGTAGCTGACGAGGAGGGCGACGGCGCGCAAGGCTCCGAACATCGCGTAGCGGTTCTGCGACCCCCAGCCGGCCATTACCGGCGCGAATGACTCGACCGAGAGCACTGCCAGCACGTACAGCAGGCCGATGTTCAGATCGGCCACCCAGGATGAGCTGCCGAACGGGACGACCGCGAACACGAGCAGCACCGGGACCACGATCAGGAACGGCGCCAGGAAGAACAGAAGCCGGTCGGCCGCAGCCGGGACGATGTCTTCCTTGGTCAGGATCTTGATCAAGTCGGCGACCGGGGTCAGCAGTCCGAATGGTCCCCAGCGGTTGGGCCCGGGACGGCCCTGGATCCTGCCGATCAGGCGTCGCTCGCCCCAGATGTAGGCATTGACCCCCAGCAACGCGCCGTTGATGACGACGAACACGGTCAGGAAGGCGGTCACCAGGAAGGCGAACCACTCCCAGCCGGGAGGAAACAGGCCGTCGCCGAATGGCCCGCCGCCGGCACAGCGCGCAGAGTCGCTGCTCGCCAGGTTGCAGTAGATATTCCGGAAGAAGGCGTTGTCGAGGAAGCTCGACGTCACCGGTCGACCTCCCCCATGTTGATGTCGATACTGCCGAAGGTGACGATCATGTCAGCGACCCGCCATCCCACCAGCATGTCTTTCAGGAGCGTCAGATTGATGTAGGACGGCGCTCGCACCTTGCAGCGGTATGGGGCGATCGAACCGTCGCTGACGATGTAGTACCCGAGCTCCCCTTTGGGCCCTTCAATCGACGAATAGACCTCGCCGGCGGGCGGTCGGACCAGGAACGGCACCTCTTTGGGCCTGATCGGACCGGGCTCGATCTGCTGGACGCACTGGCGGACGATCTTGACCGACTCGCGCATCTCCTGGATCCGGACGATGTAGCGCGCCCAGTTGTCGCTCTCCTGGGCCAGCGGTACGTCGAACTCAACGCGATCGTAAAACTCGTACGGATGCTTCTTGCGCAGGTCCCAGGCCAGGCCCGCCGCCCGCAGCATTGGCCCGCTGATCGACGCGTTGATCAGCGCGTCGAGCTCTACCCTGGCCACGCCCTTGGTGCGCGAGAGAACAATTTCATTTCCGGAGATGAGCGACTCGTACTCATCGACATACCCCGGCATCTCATCGAGGAACCTGTTTACGGCCGGCCAGAAATCCTCTGGCGCGTCCATGAACACGCCGCCCGGCCGCATGTAGCTGTTCGTGATGCGGGCGCCGCACAGCATCTCGAACAGATCGAGAATGCGCTCCCGCTCCCGCATGGCGTACATCAACGGCGTGGCGAACGCGCCCAGGTCCTGCAGGAAGAACCCCATGCCGACCAGGTGGCTCGCGATCCTCTGCAGCTCTGCGGCGATCATCCGCAACCAGACCCCGCGTGGCGATGGCGTGATCCCGGCCAGCTTCTCGACCGCCAGTACAAAGCCCTGGTTGTTGGTCATCGATGCTACGTAGTCCATGCGATCGGTCAGGGTCACGAACTGAACGTAGGTGCGCTCCTCGGCGAGCTTCTCGGTGCCGCGGTGCAGATACCCGAAGACCGGTTCGACGTCGACTATGACTTCACCGTCGAACGTGACGCGCAGCCTGAAAACGCCGTGCGTGCTGGGATGGTGCGGCCCGATGTTTACCGTGACGGGCTCGGTGCGCATCGACATCAGCGGGTCACCACTAGCGGAGGAAGTCCTTCCTGTGCGGGTGGCCCGGGAAGCCTTCCCAGAGCATCACGCGCTTCAGGTTCGGGTGACCGTCGAAACGGATCCCCATGAGGTCATAGACCTCGCGCTCCTGGAGGTCGGCGCCGCGCCAGACCGGAACACAACTCGGGACCGCCGGCTCTTCCCTGCCCTCCCCGCACCGGACCTTGACCACGGCCCGGTGGTTCAGGCGGAAGGAGGTCAGGTGGTAGACGACCTCATAGTGATCGATGTAATCAACGCCGGTTACTGCGCTGAGGAACTTGAAGTCGGTTTCCTCGCCGTCGCGAAGACCACGCGCCACCGCCGGCCAGGTCTCCGCCCTGATCCAGGCCGCCCCTCGGTCCTGGGCGGCAACGGCACCAGGCACGATCGAGGCGATCATGGATGCGATCCGCTCGCCCGGGATGAGCGCGGTCATTCCCGGCCCGCCGCCCGGCCCGCCACGCTGTATCGCTTGATCTTCTCGTGCAGTTGCATGATCCCGTAAATGAGCGCGTCAGGACGAGGCGGGCAGCCGGGGACGTAGACGTCGACCGGAATGATCTTATTCACGCCGGGGACAACCGAATACGACTCGAAATAGGGCCCGCCCGACGTTGCGCAGACACCCTGCGAGATCACCCAGCGCGGCTCGGCCATCTGATCGTAGAGCCTGCGAACGACCGGCGCCATCTTCCAGGTCACCGTGCCGGAAACGATCATCAGGTCGGCCTGTCGGGGCGTCGCCCTGAAGACCTCCATCCCGAAGCGGGAGAGGTCGAACCGCGACATCGCCGCTGCGATCATCTCGAACGAGCAGCAGGCCAGGCCCATCATCAGCGGGAAGACCGACGACTTCCTTCCCCAGTTGAGCAGGGCGTCGATGCTGCCGACGAAGATGTTGCGCCGGAACTCGGCCGGCACATCGATTACCGGGTCGGGGAACTGCTCGACGTGGGTCGCCTTCATCTGATTGATGATTGCGCCTTCCTCGATGTCGAGCGCGCTCGTCTGGCGATAGAGCGGGTTCTCGGTCGTCGGCCTTATGACCAGGGGGTCGTGATGTTCAAGCAAGGGCTACGTCCACTCCATTGCGCGCTTGCGCCAGGCATAAGCCCAGCCGATAGCAAGGATCCCTATGAAGATCAGGGCCTCGATGAACGCGAAGATGCCGAACCGCGCGGACAGGACTCCGTACTCGACCGCCCACGGGTACAGGAAGATGGTCTCGATGTCGAAGATGACGAACAGGAGGCCGAACGCGTAGTACCGGATGTTGATCCGGCGCCAGGGGCCGCCGATCGGCTGCAGTCCCGACTCGTAGGTCCTCAGGTACGGCGGTGGCGACTCGCGCCAGTTGGGCGGCCGGGGCCGGGTGGGCCGGATGCGGGCCAGCGACGCGAGGTAGGAAGCCAAGAGCATGCCGGTCGGCACCAGGACCGCGACAGCAGCGAAAATTCCGATCAGCGCGTACTGCCGGAAATAGTCTTCCAGCATCCTCGTCCCCGTATCCAGTTAGCTTGCGGCGAATATATCACCGCTGCGTGAAATTTGCCACAATCGCGTGGCCCCTGCAGCGCGCGCGGACTTTCCGCCTCGCGCGTCACTTGAAGACAAGAACACCTCGTCCGTCTTCGCCACGTGCGAGCGCCTCGAACCCTTCGTTGATCTTCTCCAGCGGGTACGAGCGTGTGATCAGGCCCTCGACGTCGACCTTGCCGGCCAGGTAGAAGTCGACCAGCTTGCCGAACGTCTCCTGTGGGCTCACACCCCCGTAATAGTTGCCGACAACCGTCTTCTGGTTTCGCACCAGGTCGACCATGTCGACCGGCACGGTCTCGCCGGCGGCCGCGAGTCCGACGATCAGGGCCGTGCCCCCGGTCTTGATCGCCTTGATCGCCTGGCCGGTGGTCACCTGGCTGCCAAAGCTGTCAACCGCGAAGTCGGCGCCGCCTCCGGTTACCCGACGGATCGCTTCCACCGCGTCCTCGCGCTTGCCATTGACGATGTGCGTGGCGCCAAACCGGTAAGCGAACTCCAGCTTGTGATCATGGATATCGACCGCGATGACTTTGGCGGCGCTCAACAGCCGTGCGCCCTGAATCACGTTCAACCCGACGCCCCCGCAACCGAACACGGCGACCGTCGCGCCGGCCTCGACCCCGTGCCGGTTGATCAGTGCGCCGACCCCGGTTGTCACGCAACAACCGATGAGCGCGGCGACCTCCATCGGGACTTTTGCAGGGATCGGGAAGCAGGCCTCCTGCGGCACCACCGCCTGCTCCGCGAACACTCCCAGCTTCTGCATCTGGAAGAGGTCCTCTTTGCCGGCGTGCAATCGGACGGTGTTGTCGAACATCCTGGAACCTGTCGCTCGATGGGTCGCGCACAACTGCCCCATCCCAGTCCGGCAGTAGTGGCACCACCCGCAGCTGGGGGCAAACGACAAAATGCACCGGTCGCCAGGTTTGACGCGACTGACCCCAGGGCCGACCTGCTCGACCGTGCCCGCGCCTTCATGGCCCAGTACGATCGGCAACGGGAATGACGCGGTCCCCTGCATCACGTGGTGGTCGCTTGCGCATATGCCAGCGGCGCCGATGCGAATCAACACCTCGCCATTCTTGGGCGGGTCCATGCGGACCTCTTCGACCCTCAGAGGCTCTCCTGCCTTGTAAAGGACTGCGGCTTTCAAGATTTGCCCCCCGCAGGGAAAAGCACTGGGATAAGGGCGATCGACTTCCGGCACCGGGGTGCGGCCCCCGGGGTGTTTGCCCGGCGACATGGCGGTGGTTGCGGCCACTGGCCGTCCGCCTATATTAGCCCCCATGACGACTGCGGGTGCCGGTCCGCCGGCCGTACGCGCGGGCGCTCGGAAATGGAGGGAATCGTGGCGGGTGAAGGGATCGACGGCGTAGCGGGGCTCGTGATCACGAGCGGGCAGAGCAAGGCGCTCGCCAGTTTCTACAAGGACGTACTCGGTTTCACGCCACACTCGGAGCGCCCGGACGGCGCCCAGTTCAAGTGGGGAAGCCTTCGCCTCACGATCGGCTCCCACTCCGAGGTCAAGGGGAAGGCCAGGGACCCCTACCGGGTGATGATCAACCTGCTCGTCACGGACATCCACGCGGTCCATCGCCGGCTCACCGAACGCGGGGTCGCCTTCATTCGACCTCCGGAGCGAGAACGCTGGGGCTGGCTCGCCACTTTCCATGACCCGGACGGCAACACGCTCCAGCTGCTACAGAACAACCCCCGCTGAACGCCCGGCGCAGGGGGAAGACGCCTCGCTCTCCGCTCGCTCGAAATGAAACCCTCTAAATGAAGAGGCGGCCTCGACAGGCCGCCTCCCGGAGTGCCTGGTATGCCGAGGGCTATCCGGCCGCCACGGCAGTCTGCTTGATGGCTTCGAGCTTGTTCTTCAGCTTCGCCTTCAGTTCCTTCATCTGGGCGATGTCGGGCGACTTGCCGCCCATCGCCTTCTTGTCCCACACGATCTCGTCGCCGAACTTGACCTTGAAGACACCGGCGTCACCCGGGGTCAGGCTCAGGGCGACGTCGGTGCCGCCGGCCTGGAAGAACTCGCTGACGGCCCACGCAGCGAGGTTCTGGTAGCCGCAGGGCACACAGTATTCGATGTCGACGGTGATCTTTCCGATCCTGGGCATGGTCATCTCCTTAGTGGGCGCGCGGCCCCGCCGCCGCCTTCTTCGCTGCTATTCGCTCCCTGAGGAGCGCCTTCAACTCCTTGACCCTGGTAAGAGACGGCGTCTGGTTGCCTTCCGCGTTCTTGTCGTAGACCAGATCACCATCGAGGTACAGCTTCAAGACGCCGGCATCACCGGGGGTGATCTTGATCGCCACGTCGGCCCCACCCGCCGAATACAGTTCGCTGAGCATCCAGCCAGCGTTGAGGTGGTAGCCTCAGGGCACGCAGTAGAAGATCTCGGCCTGGACGGTTCCCTCGATCATCCGACTTCCACTCCCGATCTATGGCCAGAACCTTTTCTTGATGCTACCAGTTGGCCCCGTCAAACTTGTTTACGCGTGGTCGGGTCGCTCGTATACTCGCCGCCAAGTTGACGCCATCGGCCGGGTATTTGCCTCCTCCTTCCCTGGTGGGCGCATCTACCCAGAAGGCACGCAAGGAGGTCCTGGATGTTACCCGAGGTTCAATTGACCGAAGTAACCCGCGAGGATATTGCGCGCGTCGCTACCTGGTTGCAGGACCAGGAGATATCGGAAAGCTGGTTCGGACGGTACACCTACGGCGAACCGGCACATCTCGGGTACGACCCCGCGAAGATGGTCGATGCGAACGAAGAAGAGTGGAACCGGGTATTCAAATCGCCGGACCATCAGCCGCACCGTGACATCTTCTCGGTCCGTACGTCTTCCGGCGAACACGTAGGCGAGGCACAGCTTGCGATCGACGAAGCCCTTGGCGACGCCCAGCTTTCGATCCTGATCGGACGAAAGGATCTCTGGCATCGCGGCTATGGAACCAGCACGACCATCGCGCTTCTCGAGCACATCTTCACGAAGCTAGGGCTCTACCGTGCCTGGGTCGACGTGCCCGAGTACAACACCCACGCCAGGGAGATGTTCGAGCACGTGGGCTTCGTGCATGAGGGCACGTTGCGGCAGAGCCGGCCGCATCAAGGCGCCCGCTTCAACTCGGTGATCCTGGGCATGCTCCGTTCCGATTACGAGCGCAGGTACCCGCACGCGCCCGGTTCGGGCCCGGTCCACCGGGTCTAAGACCCGGACCTTGCCGGCGCGTTTGGGCCGCGACGGGCCTCCACCCGCGTACGTTCGGCTATTCGTCGTTGGGAGTGTCTACGCCCGCTACGGCGCCGCCGTCGGATGCCTCGATCGCGCCGACGCCTTTCAGCCAGCGATTACGGGCCGGCGGTCTGGCACGGCGCTTGATGGCTGACAGCACGCTCTCGGGGTTCATCGGTAAGACGTCCATTCGCACGCCCACGGCCCGGTAGATCGCGTTGGCGAGCGCGCCGGGCGGCGGAACGATCGGCACCTCCCCCACCCCGCGCACGCCGAACGGCCCGTCGGAAGCCGGGGTCTCGATCAGCTCTACGTCGACCGCCGGGAGATCCAGTGCGGTCGGCATCCGGTAGTCGAGCAGGCTCGCGTTGCGCAGCGTTCCCTTGTCGTCCCAGACATAAGCCTCGTGCACTGCCCAGCCGACCCCCTGGGCGACGCCGCCCTGGATCTGGCCTTCGACCTGCGCGCGGTTGATCGCCTTGCCGACATCCTGAAAAGCGGTGAATCTCAGGATCTGGATCTTGCCGGTATCCGGGTCGACCTCGACGTCGGCGACGTGCGCGGCAAACGCGGGGGCCGCCTGCATGCCTGTCGCAGTGCCGCTGGTGCTGATCACGCCGCTGCCTCGCACGCTGTCCGAGGCCAGTTCCTTCAGGGTCACCCGCTTATCCTGGATGTCGCGCGCCGAGAAGACGCCCGCTGCGAACTCGACCACGTCGGCCGTTACCCCTAACTTCTGCGCGGCACGGCTCTTCAGGATGGAGATAGCCGCCTGGCAGGCATTGAAAACCGCCGTGCCGGTTACATAGGTCACCCTGCTGCCGCCAGAGTTGTCCGTGTAGCCGACGGAGTTGGTGTCGCCGGTGGAGACGGTCACGTCAGCCGGCGTGATCCCGAACTGGTCGGCCACGATTTGAGAAAAGGCGGTGCGCGCGGACGAAAGGTCCACGGAGCCCGTCACCAGGCTGATCGAGCCGTCACCGTGAAGGTTCAGCTCGCAAGAAGATGTGTTGGTGCCGCCGCGCCAGTAGCCGAGGGCCACGCCCCGCCCCACCTTCCCGCCCGATTTCGGGGCCGCTACGGGGCCGGTCCAGGCGGGGTGGTCGGCTACCCGTTCCAGGATATCTGCGAGGCCAATCCGGTTGAACTTGAGGTCGTTGGGGCCCGGGTCCCCCGTCCTGGAGGCGTTCTTGATTCGCAGCGCGACCGGGTCCATGCCGATCCGCTCGGCCACCTCGTCCATGACCGATTCGACCGCAAATGAGATCGGGGGGCCGCCAGGAGCGCGGTATGCCTGGACCTTCGGCCGGTTGGTCACGACGTCGTAACCGACGATGCGCAGATTTGGCGTCTGGTACGCGCTGAATCCGACCAGCGTGCCGCCGGCCAAGGGAGAGCCAGGGAACGCACCGGCGTTGTAGACCATGCGAGCGTCGATCAGGGTGATCGTGCCGTCTTTGCGGGCGCCTACCCTGACGAAGGTAGTGGTCGCGACCCCCGGACCGGTCGCCCGCAGCACCTCGTCCCTGCTCAGCACGATACGGACCGGCCTGCCAGACTTCCGCGAGAGACCTGCACAAAGGGGCGCCAGGCGCAACGCGTTCTTGGCGCCGAAGCCGCCACCGACCTCCATGGGAACCACGGTGATCCTGGCCTGCGGCACCCCGAGGAATGCCGACAGCTGTGCCCGCTGCCCGAAAGGACCCTGTGTGTCGGCCCATACGGTGAGCCGGCCGTCCAGTTGCCACCACGCAGTTTCCGCTTCCGGCTCGAGATAGCCCTGGTGGACCATTTGCGTCTTGAAGCTGCGCTCGATCACGACCTCAGCTTCAGATTCGCCTTTCGCGACGTCGCCCCGCCCCATCTCGATGTAGAGGGCGACGTTCGACGGCCTGGTCGGCTTTTCTGCGGCCCCCGAAGTGAACAGGTCGTCGTGCAACAGGGGTGCGTCCACACGCATCGCGGCGACTTCGTCGATCACGTGCGGGAGAACCTCGTACTCGACCTCGATCAACGCAAGCGCCGCCTGGGCGGCCTCGGGGGTCGTGGCCGCAACCGCGGCGACCGGTTGCCCCGCGTACACCACCTTTTCGCGCGCGATGGCGTTGTGGCTGATCCGGTACATGTCGAGGCGCAGCACGCCGACCTGTACATGTGAGCCCGGCTTGAGCGTGGGGAAATCCTTGCCCGTGACTACCGCCATTACCCCCGGGGCCGCCTCAGCCTTCGAGGTATCGATGCGCTTGATGCGAGCGTGCGCGTGCGGGCTTCGAAGGATCCGGCCCTCCAGCATCCCAGGCAGCCGCATGTCGGCGCCGTAGCGAGCGGCCCCGGTCACCTTGTCGACACCATCGACCTTGGGCGTTGACGCCCCGATGTAGGTCGTGCGCGGTGCTGTATCAACCATCAGAGAACCCTCCGCTCGACGCTCTCAGGCCGGGATACTAGCATCGCGGCGCGAACCGGCCCGGCTTCGCTAGCGCCGTTCGAATACCGGGCCGAGCACGTCCATGTACTTGAGCGCCGAGCCTGTATTGATCAGGAGCACCCGCTCATCGCGCGCGACCTTGCCGGACTCCCGCAGTTTCTTCAAACCCGCGACGGTCGCACCGCCCTCCGGGGCGCCCAGGATCCCCTCGGTTCTCGCCATCTGGCCGACCGAATCGAGGATCTCAGTGTCGGATACGGTGAGCGCAGTGCCGCCACTGGCCCTGACCGCCCTCAGGATCAGGTAGTCGCCGATCGCAGCCGGGACCCTGATTCCGGCCGCCAGCGTCCTGGGATCAGGGAATGGTTCAGCGAACTCCTTGCCCGCTTCGAACGCCCGGACGAGCGGCGCGCACCCTTCCGATTGGACCACGATCATGCGTGGCCGCTTGCTCCCGATCCAGCCCATCTGCTCGAGTTCTTCGAAAGCCTTCCACATGCCGACGATCCCGGTGCCGCCGCCGGTCGGGTAAACGATCACGTCGGGCAGCTCCCAGTCGAACTGCTCGGCGATCTCGAGCCCCATCGTCTTCTTGCCTTCGGCCCGGTAGGGCTCCCGCAGCGTCGAGACGTCGAAGAGCCCGAGCTCCTCTGCGGCCGCGGCCGACCTCTTGCCGGCGTCCGTGATGAATCCGTCCACCAGCGTCAGCCGGGCCCCGTACGCCACGCACTCCTGCTGGTTTGCGATCGGCGCGTCCTTCGGCATGAAAACGTGCGCCTCCATGCCAGCCGCCGCGCAATACGCCGACATCGCCCCGGCGGCATTGCCTGCCGAAGGCAGCGTTAGCCTGCTCAACCCGAGTTCTCTGGCGCGCGAAACCGCCGCTGAGAGGCCGCGCGCCTTGAAGGATCCCGTCGGGTTCACTCCTTCGTCCTTGATAAAGAGCCGGTCAGAGCCGATCAGCTTTCCAAGCCGTCTCGCAGTAAGAATCGGGGTGTAGCCCTCACCCAGCGTGACGACGTTCTCCGGGCGCCTCACGGGCATGATCTCGGCATAGCGCCACATGTTTGCCGGGCGGCTGCGCAAAGCCTCACGGGTTAGCGTCCGCATCGCCTTTTGGAGGTCGTACCGTGCGAAAAGGACCTTGCCGGCCGGGGAGAGCCGTACCGGGCGGTCGGCTTCGACCACCTCGCCCGTGTAGCTGCATTGCAGGTGCGTCAGAGCGCTTCCCGGAAAGCTCAACGGTCGACCTCGCTATTGGGGCCAGTTGCCCGCCAGGTTGCTTCCAGCGTTGCGTCGAGCGATTCGCAAAGATGGGCCACCCACGAGCGCCCGGCCGCTTCCACTGTGGGAGCGGCCCCCGTCTCGGAGCGGACCGACGCCGCCGGCATGCCAGGCGATCCGCACGGGACGATGTGCGAAAAGTAGGCCAGATCGGGCGCAATGTTGATGGCGATCCCGTGGGTCGTTACGCCCTGGCTGATGCGAACCCCGATCGCTGCGATCTTTCCTCGTGAAGTCCAGACGCCCGTCTCTCCCGGCACTGAATGCGCATCGACGCCTTGCTCTGCCAGGAAGCCGATCGTCACATGCTCCAGCAGCCGGACATAGCTGACCGGCAGCAGGCCGAACGCCCGGAGGCTCAGGATGGGATAGCAGACAAGCTGACCGGGGCCGTGGTAAGTCGCCTGTCCGCCGCGGTCCGACTCGGCCACCGTCACGCCCATCGCTTCCAGTTCGCTTCGACCGGTGACCAGGTCGCCCGGTGTGCCGCGCCGGCCGAGCGTGACTACGTGTTCGTGCTCCAGGAGGAGGACCGTGCCGGGAACGTCCCCGGAGACCCGTTGGCGGTGCAGCGCCAGCTGGCGCGCCAGGCCGTCCGCATAGGAGACCCGTCCAAGCCAACTCGCACGCAACACCCGGTTGCTCTGCCCGCGTGGGGACGCAGCAACAGTGCGGCTGGCAGCGCCAGACGGGACCACCCTAATCGCCGATATCCATGCTGGGCGCGTATCCCTCGATATTCCGGCGGACGTCCTGGACGAAGCGGGACGCCTCCGCGCCATCGATCACGCGATGATCGAACGACAGCGTCACGTTCATCATCGACCTGACCACGATCTGGTCGCCACCCGACCCGGAGACCACGACCGGGCGCTTCACGATCGCCTCGGTGTTCATGATGGCCGCCTGTGGATGGTTGATGATCGCCATGCCGAGCACGGACCCCAGCGCGCCCGTGTTGTTGAGCGTAAATGTGCCGTCCTGCACGTCCGCCGGCGTGAGGCGATTGGCGCGGGCCCGCTCCACCAAGGGGGCGGTCGCCCGGGCGATCCCGGCGATCGTCAGCTTGTCGGTGTCGCGGATTACCGGGACCACGAGTCCATGGGGCGCCGCCACGGCTATGCCGACGTTCACGGCGCCGCGCACCAGGATCTTCCCGTCCTGCCAGCTCGAATTGACCAGTGGATTGCTCCGGAGCGCACGTGCGATCGCGTGCAGGGTGAACGCCACGTAGCTGAGTTCGGCCTTGTGACGGGTGGCAAAGGCCGCCTTCTTCCCCTCCCGTGCGAGGACCATGTTGGTGACGTCCACCTCGATCGCGGTCCAGGCATGTGGGATCTCGGTCGCGCTGCGCACCATGCGCGCCGCGATCATTCGTCGCACCGGCGAAGGCTCCACGGTGCGGTCGCCTGGAGCGGCCGATTCCCCTGGTCCAGGTTCCCGGGCCGCCACATGGGTTGCCTCGGCGGCTTCACCGCCGGTGGTGGCCGCGCCCCGCCGGGAGGCATCGATGACATCCTGTTTGGTCACACGTCCGCCGATGCCGGTCCCCGCGATCCTGGAAAGGTCAACGCCATGCTGTGCGGCCAGCCGGACGACGACCGGTGAAAAGCGGGTGCTCAGGTCGCCCCGGTCCGGCCGCGCCGCCTGCGCGGGCTGCGCCGGTTCCGCATCCTGCCGGGCTACGTTCCGGGTTGCGTCTGCGAACACTCCGCCGGTCGGTCCGACATTGGCGCCGGACACCATCCGGCCCACTCGCCCCACCTCCTCCGGCGAGCTGTCCGGCGCGCCTGCAGGCTGCGCCTCGGCTTCGTCACCAGTGTCGACGGAGGGATCATCGAGGTCCATCTCGGCGATGACCGTGCCCATGGGCACCTCGGCCCCGTCGGCGTAAATGATCCTGGTCAGCGTGCCCGCGTGTGGCGCCGGGAACTCCATCGAGACCTTATCGGTCACGATCTCAACCAAAGGATCGAACTTCTCGATGTGGTCGCCAGGCTTGCGGAGCCACCTGCCTATTACGGCTTCCGTGACGGACTCGCCCACCTGTGGCAGCTTAATGCGAAACGGCAATGCGTCCCCCGCTCTTCGATCTCCAGGTCCGTCTTGGATCTGCGTTCTGGCTCAGTAGGCGGCCAGCTCCCTGATGGCGGTCGCGATCTTCTCGGGCGAAAGCATGAATTCGGCTTCCAGCGTGGGCGCGAATCCCATCGCCGGCACGTCAGGTCCGGCCAGGCGCGTGACCGGCGCATCCAGGTCGTGAAACGCTTCCTGTGCAATCGTCGCGGCCACTTCCGCGCCGACCCCGTAGGTGTGGTAGTCCTCGTGGACGACCAGCGCCTTGCTGGTCCGTCGCACTGATTCGAGAAAGGTCGTGCGATCGAGCGGCGCCAGCGTCCTGAGATCGACGACCTCAACGCTGATGCCTTCGTCCTTCACGAGCTCCGCGGCTTCCAGGCTGTAGTGGACGGCGAGGCCGTAGGTCACGATGGTCATGTCGTCACCCTTCCGCTTCACGTCCGCCTCGCCGATCGTAACCACATAGTCCTCGTCAGGAACCTCTCCCCTGACGAGCCGGTAGGTCCGCTTGTGCTCGAGGAAGATCACCGGGTCGTCGGACCGGATCGCGGCCTTTAGCAGCCCCTTCGCGTCGTATGGCGTAGAGGGCGCGATCACCACCAGTCCGGGCTGGTGGGCGAATACGACGTCGATCGTCTGCGAGTGGTACAAACCGCCGCGCACGCCGCCGCCATAGGGCATCCTGACGACCATTGGCACGAACTTCGTGCCGTTCGTCCCGTAGCGAATCCGGGCCGCCTCTCCCACGATCTGGTTCATGGCGGGCCATACGAAGTCGGCGAACTCGATCTCCGCGATCGGCCTCAGGCCATTCACCGCGGCGCCGATGGCGATGCCGGCTATCGACGACTCGGCCAGCGGGGTGTCGATGACGCGCGCGGGGCCGAACTCCTTGAGAAAGCCGTCGGTGGCCAGGAAAACCCCGCCGCGCTCGGCGATGTCCTCGCCGAGCACGAACACCCGCGGGTCTTTGCGCATCTCCTCGCGCATCGCCTCGCGGACGGCCTCGATGACGGTCTTGACTGCCACGGTCAGGCGTCGGCGAACACGTGCGCCCGGAACTCCCGGGCGGATGGAAATGGCGTAGCTTCAGCCTCTTCGGTGGCGACGTTTACGGTCCTCTTCGCCTCCGCCCAGATGGCCTCACGCGCTTCGGTCGAGAGGAGCCGTTGGCGGCCGAGTAATGCCTCCATGATGGGTATCGGGTCCTTCTCGCGCATCCCCTTGATGTCTTCGGCCGTCCGATACCGCGTGTGATCGTCGTCACTCGTGTGTGGGAAGAGGCGCTCCACCATCACTTCGACCAGCGAGGGCCCATGGCCGTTGCGGGCGCGTTCGGCGGCGGCACGCACCGCCTCGTAGACGGCTACGACGTCTGTGCCGTCGACGGTCACGCCGGGCATCCCGTAGCCGGCGGCGCGTTCTGCGACGCCCTCGATCGCCATCTGCTTGCTCAAGGGGACGGATATCGCGTACCGGTTGTTTTCGCAGAAAAACACTACGGGCAGTCGGTGGATGCCGGCGAAGTTCATCGCCTCGTGACAGTCACCCTGGCTGGCTGCCCCGTCGCCGAAGTAGACCACGGTGACCTTCGCTTCACCGCGCATCTTGTCTGCGAGGGCCACCCCGGCGGCCTGGGGAAGCTGGGTCCCCACGACGTTGGAGAAAGAGAAGACGTCGACGCCGCGGTGGGCCCCGTGTGTAGGAAATTGCCGGGCCCCGCTCAGCGGCTCGCCGTCGCGCGCCAGGAAACCCTTGAGCAGGTCAAGCGGGGTTAGTCCGAGCGCCAGCAACGTAGTCAGCTCGCGGTAGTAGATCAAGTAGTGATCGCGGGCCCGGTCGGTCGCCCACACGCAAGCCACCTGGGCGGCTTCATGGCCCTGGGCGGAGGCAACGATCGCAGCCTTGCCCTGGCGATTGAGGAGCCAGATCCGCTCATCCAGAACCCGGCTCATGACCATCACCCGATACATTTCGAGGAGGTCGCGGGACGTGATTATCCCGGCCCCCGCCTGCCGGGCTGCGGTGGTCGTATGAGGTTTGCGGCGCGTCGGCATCGCCGAATTATATGGCCGGGGGCGCGTGCGGCGTCCGAACGTGCCGGTCAACGCGATTCGCAAGGTGACGCAAGCTATACTCAACAGGTTTGGCCGTGCCGCGCACGGGACGCGCCTCACTCCGGAGTCAGCAATGAAACGTCTCTTGTTCATGCTCATGCCTCTTGCCGCCTTCGTGCTCGTTGCAGGCTGCGGGCCTTCATCGAGTTCGGTCCCCCCGACCGAGACGAAAAAAGCGGAGCCCGCCCAGGCTTCCAGCGGGAAACCGGTCGCCCGCGTCGGCGGCCCGGTCGTGACCGCGACCCCCGGCCTCGCGATCAATCGCGACGGGCGCTACGAGGCCGTGTTCAAGACCGAGGTGGGCAGCTTCACAGTCGAGCTGTACCCCAGGCAGGCACCAATCACGGTAAACAACTTCGTCTTGCTGGCGAAGGACGGGTATTACAACGGCGTGACGTTCCACCGCGTGCTGGCCGGGTTCATGGCGCAGGCGGGCGACCCCACCGCTACGGGTGCGGGTGGCCCGGGCTGGGTCATACGCGACGAGATCAGCGAACTGAAGCACGATGGCCCCGGCGTGTTGTCGATGGCCAACTCCGGACCCAACACGGGCGGCAGCCAGTTCTTCATCACCTACGATGCGACGCCGTGGCTCGACGGCAAACATACCGTCTTCGGGAAGGTCACCCAGGGCATGGACGTCGTCAACCGTGTCAGGCTGCGGGACCCATCGAAGGAGCCGTCCACGCAGGCTGGCACCCGCATTACCAGGATCGAGATCGTCGAGCGCTAGCGCGTTCGCAGGCGAGCCGGCGCTTGCCGGCTCGAGGCTGACAGAAACAGTATCGGCCGGCCCTAAGCACTCGCAAGGAGTTAACGTTGCCTTCGAAGCCAGAAATGAAGATCGATCCGAAGAAGTCGTATGAGGCCGTGTTCAAGACGTCGAGGGGCGAGTTCAAGGTCAAGCTCTTCGCCTCGGACGCGCCAATCACGGTGAACAATTTCGTGGCGCTCGCCCGCAGCGGCTACTACAACGGCGGCACATTCCATCGCGTTATCCCGGGCTTCATGGCGCAGGGCGGCGACCCCACCGGGTCGGGGCGCGGCGGGCCCGGCTACACCATCCCAGACGAGTTCAGCCCAAAGCTAAAGCACGACGGCCCCGGAGTGTTGTCGATGGCCAACGCCGGACCCAACACGGGCGGCAGCCAGTTCTTCATCACCTTCGATGCGACACCGTGGCTCGATGGCAAACATGCCGTCTTCGGAAAGGTGAGCAGCGGGCTCGACATCGTAAAAGGAATCCCGCCGCGCGACCCTGCTTCCGCGAAGGCGCCGGGCGAACGGATCGACCAGATCACGATCACGGAAGCCTAGGAACCCCTGGGGGCGGGGCTACCGCCCTGCCCCGGCGCGGCAAGGGGACGCCTGGCGCGTAATCCCCGACCTACTCGTTGCGGCGTTTCTGGTACTTGTTTCGGATCCAGATCGCGCCAGCGTTCATCGTCAGCAGGACGGCCAGCAGGACGATGATGCCGGCGGAGGCGACTCCCTTGAAGTCGGCCTGCGGCAGGGAGATCCAGTTGAAGATCTGGATCGGTAGCACCGTGAACTTGTCGCCCGGGCTGTTCGGCACGAAAGTCAGGAATACCAGCGCGCTGATGGCGATCATCGGCGCCGATTCGCCGATCGCCCGCGAGAGAGCGAGGATGATGCCGCTCATCACGCCGGGGATCGCCTGCGGAAGCACGACCCCCTTCACGACCTGCCACCGGGTGGCGCCGAGCGCGTAGGCCGCGTGGCGATAGGAACCGGGCACCGCCCTGATGGCCTCCTGCGACGCGATTATCACGATGGGCAGCACGAGCAGCGACATCGTGAGCGCGCCCGCCAGCACGCTGCGCCCCATTGACAACAGCTGGACGAACACGGCGAGGCCCAGCAGACCGTAGATGATCGATGGGACGCCGGCGAGGTTAGCGATGTTGACCTGGATTACGCGCTGCAGCCAGTTCCTGGCAGCAAATTCCTCGAGGTACACGGCCGTCGCCAGCCCGACCGGGATGCTGAAGGCCGCAGTCAGGCCGACTACCCACATCGATCCCACCAGCGCCGCCAGGATCCCGGACTGATTCGCGTGCCGTGAGGGATAGCTGGTGATGAAGGACCAGTTCAACCACGGCAGGCCGTCCATGAACACGTCGATCAGCAGCGCGAGCAGCCCGGCGATCCCGACCAGGATTGAACCCAGGAAGAGGGCATAGAACACGCCGCCCCTGATCGCCCGGTAGCGGGCGCGCGCGGACCGCTCGGTGCGGATGCTTCCTCCTGGCGATTGGGCGCTCATGAGTAGCGCTCCGCGAACCTGCCGACCAGCCAGCGCCCGAGGATGTTCATCGCCAGGGTCATCAGGAACAGGAGGAGGCCCACCGCGAAGATCGTCCTGAACTCGAGCGTGCCGTGGGGCGTCTCCCCCAGGCTGATCTGGACGATGTACGCGGTCATCGCCTGGATGCTCTCCAGCGGGTTAAATGTCAGTTTCGGGGTCGATCCGGCCGCGATCACCACGATCATCGTCTCGCCCACGGCCCTCGATAAGCCCAGGATGAACGAGGCGATGATGCCTGGCAGCGCCGCCGGAACCACGACCCTGGTCGCCACGTCGAACCTCGTGGCGCCCAGCGCATAAGCCGCCTGGCGCAGCGACCGCGGCACGGCCACCATCGCATCCTCGGATAGCGTCGATACCATCGGCATGATCATGATCCCCATGACCAGGCCCGCGCTCAGGGCGTTGAAGATGATCATGTCCGGGAACACGACCTGCAGGGCCGGCGTCAAGAACGTGAGCGCGAAGTAGCCGTAGACGACCGTCGGAATCCCTGCCAGCACCTCGAGCGCCGGCTTGATGACGCGCCGGGCACTGTCAGGGGCGTACTCCGACAGAAAGATCGCGCTGGCCAGTCCCACGGAGAGCGCCGTCGCGCCCGCGATCGTCGCGACCAGCAGGGTCCCGGTTATCAGTGGCAGAACGCCGAATTTCTGGGGGTTGAAGAGCGGCGTCCAGGTCGTCCCCGTCAGGAACTCCCAAGGTGAGACGGTCCTGAAGAACCCGATGCTCTCCCCCACCAGCGTTGCCAGGATCGCGACCGTGGTGATCACAGAGACGAGGGCGGCCAGCCGGAGGACTACGCCGACGACCCGTTCCTCGGCGCGCGCCAGGCTCCGATGGCGGCGCGCCGGGGCCAGCCCCTCGGGCGCCCGGCCTGGCGACGTAGGAACCCGCGTCGTCATCGGCTAGCGAATCTTCGACAGGCCGGCCTGGTAGTCGGAGGCGGGCAACGCCACGTAGCCGACCTCCTCGGCGAGAATCGACGCTTCTTTGAGGTAGAACTCGACGAACGCCTTCACTTCGGGACGCTCGAGGGACTTCTTGTTCACATAGATGTAGAGGTGCCGCGAAAGGGGGGCGTAGGTACCGGTGTTGATAGTCTCCCGAGTCGGCTTCACGCAGCCCTTGCCGGCGTCGACCCCGAGGAGCCTGATCCGGGCGCTGTTTTCGGCATAGAACGCGTACCCGAAGTACCCGAGCGAGCTCCTGTCACCGGAGATGCCCTGCACCAGCACGTTGTCGTCTTCGCTCGCCGTGTAATCGGCGCGGCTGGCGTCCTCGGTCCCGTTGATCACCTCGGTGAAGTAGTCGAACGTCCCGGAGTCGGTGCCGGGGCCGTAAAGCCGGAGGGGCGCGTCAGGAAAACTGGACCTGACTTGATTCCAGTTGTTGACCTTGCTGCCCGGCGCCCAGATCGTCCTGAGTTCGGCCACCGTCAGACAGTCGACAAAGGTCGCCTGGCTGTTCGTCACGATGGCAACGCCGTCGAGTGCGACCTCCAGCTCGATGAACTCGATGCCGTTGGCCTTCGCGGCCTCCACTTCCGAGGGCTTGATCGGCCGCGAAGCGTCGTTGATGACCGTTTCTCCGGTGACGAAACGTTTGAAGCCGCCGCCCGTGCCCGAAACGCCGACCGGCACCTGGACCTTGTTCTGGGTCTTCCGAAACTCTTCTGCGACGGCCTGGGTGATCGGGAAGACGGTGCTCGATCCATCGATGTCGATAGAGCCGCTGAGACCCGTTTCTGAACCGCCATTCCCGCCGCCGCACGCAGCGGCCAACGCGAGGGCGAAGAAGAGCGCAGCGGGCAACAGCGTATGTCTGGCTGAGAATCTCATCCCGACTCCCCGGAAATCTGAAGAAGGCCAGGCAATAGGTGAGCGGTGCTCCGGTTGGAATACGCCGCTCGTGCTGACATCCTCACGGCCTCAGGTGGTCAGCCGCTTGTACAGGTGAGGCAAACGCTTGGGCAGCAACCTGATGTCCGACAGGACCTCGTAGCTCATGTCCTGCATCATCGTCTTCAGGTAGTCATGGCCGGCCTTGTCAACGGTCAGGCAGAAGGGAGTGATCCCGTTCCGCTTCGCCTCGGTGAGCGCGACCTTCGTGTCGTGGACCGCGTATTCCTTCTCGACTCCTTCGCGGCTGTAGCCGCGATCCTGGGGACGCCCGTCCGAGATCATGAACAGGATCTTCGACTTGGCCTCGGACTCCATGAGACGCTGGCCGGCGTGCCTGATCGCCGGACCCATACGGGTGGCATGCAACGGCGCGATGCGATCGATCCTGCGCGGGATCGCACCTGAGTAGCGCTCCTTCAGGTCCTTGATCACGTAGAACTCGACATTCTCCCTGCCGTAGCCCGAGAAGCCGTAGATCCCATAGGTATCGCCGAGCATCTCCAGCGCGTTGACGAGCAGAACGATGCTCTCCTTCTCGATATCGACGATCCGCTTGTATGACCGGCGCAGGCCTTCCGCCCGCCGGGAGCGCAGCCAGACCATGTACTCGACCGGATCGTCGGGCGCCCCCCAGTCGTCGTTGTCCCTGCCTGACTCGTCGATTGCTTCGGCGGTCGACGCGCTCATGTCGAGCAGGAATGCAACCGCGATATCCCGCTCGATCTTATTGCGCTTCCAGTACAGCTTTTCCGAGGGCGTGTTGCCACTGCGCCGATCGACCATCGCCTCGATGACCAGGTCCAGCTCGTGGTCTTCTCCGTCTTCCAGGCGCTTGATCTTCCGGTACACCTCGGGGACGACCAGCTCAAACTGCCGGTGGATGTCGCGCACGAGCGAGGCGTAGTTGGTGAGCGTGTCCTGGTAGAAGGTGTTGTCCCCTTCTGCCATCTCCTTCTCACGCACGAGGCACCAGCGGGGCTTGTACTCGTTGGCGCGGAAGTCCCACTCGTCGTACACGAACGAGTTCTCCTCCGTCGCCTCCAGGGGCCCGCCCTCTTCATCAACGTGGATGAACTTGCCCTGCCCGGAGTCCTGGTCCTTGGGCTCGCGCTTGGCCATCTCCTTGAGGAGGTTCTTGAGCATCTCCTCGGTGGCCTGCTGCTGTTCACCCTCGCCCTCTTGCTGTTCGATCTCGCTGGACTTCTCCAGGAGCTCCTGCAGCTGCTCTTCGGTGATATCGGCAGGCTCGGCGCCGTCCAGCATGTCCTGGTCGAGTCGCAATTGCGAAAGCAGCTGCGCCAGTTCCGGCTTGAATTCGCCACGGTAGGAAACGTCCTGGGGCGACTCGTACTCTTCCTGCTCTTCGCCTTCCTGGCCTTCGGAATCCTGGGACTCGTCGCCCTCGCCCTCCCCGGACATGGAGTTCAGGTAGAACTCCTGGTCCTCGGGCTGCTCCTGCTGCTCCTCTTCCTCCTCCTCGGGGTCGAAGTCCTCGAATTCGTCCTCGGGCACCTTGTTGTTCGGCACATCGGTCAGCAACGCGTAGATGCGGATGGTTGCCTCCGACACATCCTCGACCGTCGCCACGGGATCCGCGATCCGACGGATGAGGCGGGCGATCTTGCGCGCCGTAGGCATGAAGTCGCGCGGCACCTTGAGATCGGCCTGCTGATTGAGGCTGAGCCGAATGATGAACTCAACCATCGCCTCGCGCATCGGCAACTCTTCAATTGTGGGCCGCTCCTGTAGAGCGCGCGCCTGTACCTTCCGGTAGGAGTTGACGATGCCCCGGTATTCGAACATCACCGTGGCATCGAGCCGGCAGGCCTCGGCCACCGTGAAGACGTCGTGTGAAAGGGTCCGGTCGTCGAAGAGGTCGAAGAAGCGTGTCATGTCGGTGACCGGCGCCGCGGGCGCTGCTGCGGCTTCGGCGACCGGTTCTTTGCCGGCCGATGACTTCGCGACCGTCTTGGGCGACGCAGCGCGCACGGCCCTGGGCGGTTGCGCCTTTGGCTCGGCCACCTCCGCGTCCTTTGCCTTGCTCTTCAGCAGCAGCGGGCGCAGGTCCTCGAACATGGTCGAAGGGCGCTCGTAACGGAACAGGAAGCTCCCGAACTCGATGTGCCCGACCTGGTGCGTGCTGACCACCTTGTACCAGGCGAAGTTGTCGTCCTTGGAAGGGAAGCGGTCGACGACCGGCGGGAGGAAGATCGTGGTTCCCTCGGTGGTCGCGATATCGGAGTCGGTCCAGCCGATCTTCTTCTCTACCAGCTGCTGCGTGGACGATAGCTCGATGTCCTCGCCGGCCAGCGCGCGGCAGTAGACCCGTACCACGTCCTTGATGCGACTCAGCTCCACGCCGGAGGCCAGGGTGTCGAGCACTTCAAGCGCCCGACCGGAAACGCCACGGAAGTAAGAAAGACCTGCCTCCGGCCCTTCCTTCAGGATCCCCATGCCCTCCGTGTGCCAGGCCTCGAACTGCGTGAAGCTGATCCGGCCCAGGACCGTGGGGGCATGCTTTAGGAAATCGGTGACCGCTACCGGGGCGACCGCGTGGATAGCCTCCGCCATCTCCAGGAGGCGGCCGGAATACTCCACCGGCACGCCGCGTACTGCCGCTGAACCGTGCTTGACGAAATCGCCTGCCGAGACGTCGCCGGAGGCAACCATGCGACGGGCCAGTACCAGGAGGCGCGACCTCTGGTCAGAATCGATTGTGCCCAGCGCGGTCGCACCATCGAAGAAGGCGCGGACGTCGCGCCAGGATCGCTCGGCGACCGCATGCGCCACGCCGATGAAGGCTTCGCGCTCCGTCCCCAGGCGCGGGAACAGCCCGCAACCTTCGACGAGACACTGGCTGGCCAGGTCGTAAGAACGCAGGGAGAGCACTTCGAGGAACTGCCCGAAACGCGTCATCTCGGTAAACGAGAGGGTTTCGAGCAGATTCGGGGTCAACTCGTAGAACCGGCACGCCAGTGTGCTCGACTTCCAAGTGCCGCGGTAGAGGGATCGGCCGAGCCCCGCCCATTCGTCGATCTGCCGGGGGCGCAACCTGAGCAGGGATCCGGGACTGGCCTTGAAATAGGCGACGGCGAGCGACGGTGACTCCTGGCAGAGGTCGGCGCCGACCGTGGACCAGCGCATGAACTGGCCGCCTGAGAGCTGTCGCTGCACGGCCGGGCTGGACTTGAAGAACTCCGCAGCGGCTTCCCACGACCTGACGGTCTTGCCGGCGATCGCAAGTCCCTGCGCCGCCCAGTTGACCAGCTCCTGCTCTCGTAATCGGCCCTGCATGAGCACACGGGCTTCTTTATAGCCGTCCATGACGGGCGCCGGGAACCGGCCTAGCTCCGTCTCGATCGTGTGCACGGTAGGGCCCGCCTGCTGCTCGTTACTCAATCGGTCGTCCCGCTTCTTCCCACGCCGATCGGGCGATTGGGATCAACTGGGCAAGGATGCGAGCAGTGGCGCCCCACACCACGTTGCCATTATAAGAATAGGCCGGACGGCTGATCAGCTTGCCGTCGATAAGCCTCGTCTCGTCCCGCTCAGAATCGATGCGAATCAGGTCCTGCACGGCTACCGTCAGGATCGAGCCGACCTCGCCCGGGTCCGGGTCAAGGATCGCGGCAGGATTCAGACGGCCCGTGAACGGTCTAACCGTCATCCCGTCGCTGGTCGTGACCGAATCGAGGTCACCCCACAGCTCGATATCTTCGGACCTTACCCCGAGCTCCTCGACCGTTTCCCGTATCGCAGTATCCCGGAGCGAAGAGTCCTCACGCTCCCGGGAGCCACCGGGAAACGCGATGTGCCCCTTGTAGTGGTGGACGAGCATGGACCGCCGCATCAGCACAAGCGACGGAGCGCGCTTGACGTCCCAGATCAGAGCGGCGACCGCCGCCTCCGGCTCCGGCCAGCGGCTCTTCGGGTGCACCGCCTGGATGGCGCGCATCGACCTTTCAAGCCGGTCGAGGGCGCCGGCCGGGGCCATGGATCCCGCCCGGGTATCCACCGCTACGCGAAGATCGACGTGACCACCTCATCGACGCTCCGCTGGAGCTGGGCGTCGTCGGTGATTCCCCAGGTGACGGCTACCTGGCACGCCCTTCGGGCGGGCACGCCCTCGTTCATCAGTCGACCCGCGTAGATCAGGACACGCGTGCTGGCCCCTTCACCAAGGCCGTAGTCGCCCAGGTTGCGTACCTTCTCGCCCAGCTTCGCCAGCTGTTCGGCCGTGTCTTCGTCGACGCCAGCCTCGTGGACGATGATCTTGGTCTCTACCTCCGGCCTGGGGAAGCTGAATTCCAGCGCGACGAATCGCTGGCGCGTGGAGTGCTTCAGGTCCTTGAGGGCGGTCTGGTAGCCCGGGTTGTACGAGATCACCATCAGAAAGCCCGGGTCGGCCTCGATGATCTGGCCGAGCTTGTCGATCGTTAGCACGCGCCGGTGGTCCGTGAGAGGGTGAACAATGACCGTGGTGTCCTTGCGGGCCTCCACGACTTCATCGAGATAGCAGATACCGCCCGCCTTCACGGCCCGGGTAAGCGGACCGTCCAGCCAGCGCGTGCCATCGGTGTCGAGGAGGTAGCGCCCCACCAGGTCGGACGCCGTCAGGTCCTCGTGACAGGCAACCGTCACGAGCGGGATCCCCGGCTTGGCGCCATTGGCCTTGCTGCCCTTGCCGCCCATCGACTGGCCGAGTCGCCACGCCATGTACTCGACGAACCTGGTCTTCCCGACCCCAGTGGGGCCTTTGAGGAGGACCGGAATCCGCTGCTTGTAGGCGGCCGTGAAGATCTCGATCTCATCCGACTGCGGGACGTAGAAGGGCTCTCGAGCCACTACGTACTCTTCGATCCGATATTCCCGGTAGCTCGTTGCCTGGACTTGCGCCATTCCTACCTACGCCTTTTTTCTAGCCGGCCGTCCCACGCTTTGCGGATGGCCACTTCCAATCCCTTGAGGTCGGTGTCGTTCCTGATCAGGACCTGTGCCCTCCCGTTGCGTTCGTCTCGAGAGAGCTGAAACTGCGACCTGGCCCGCACGTCCTCCCGGGACATGCCCCTGGCGACCAAACGGGACTGTACCTCCGGCTCGGGTGCATCAACAACCCAGACCTCATCGACAAGGTCGTCCCAACCGGCTTCCAGCAAGACCGCCGCCTCAATCACAATCGCCGCCGAGCTGTCGTCGTGCCGCTCCCTGGCTATCCGGGCTTCGAGCGCCTGGCGAATGGCCGGCCATACGATCTCGTTCAATCGCTTCAACCGGCCGGGGTCCCCGAAGACGATCGCGCCCAGGCGCCTGCGGTCGATCTCGCCGCCATGGCCGACGACCTCGAGCCCAAAGGCCTGGACGATCGCATGCCAGGTACTGGTCCCGGAACGGTACGTTGCGTGGCCGACGCGATCAGCGTTGACGACCACCGCACCCAACTGCTCCAGGATTCGAGCAGCCTCGCTTTTGCCTGAACCTATGCCGCCCGTTAGACCGATAACTACCATGCTTTGAAGCGTCTTCAGACGCCAAATGAGGATTCTAACTGCGCGGGAATGATCCGGCAATGCGAGGAGGTGATCCTCAGGCGCTCCACGCCGCCACTGGCCAGATGCAGGAATGACTCCACGCAATATCATTGAATCGCCATGCCAGATGCGGGCAAAATCACGTACAGAGCGGCTGACCGTAGCCACCGCGCGCCGGTGCGGGGAATTCAGGCCAGGCGGGATTCACCCTTTCCCTACCGCCGACGCCCCGACGCGCCGGGCAGGCAACGGGGACCTTCAGGTCGCGCTCGACAACCACACGGTGGTCGGATGGTGCGTATTGGAGCACTCATTCTTCGAGGAGGGCTTGATCCCGACGCTCCGGGCCGCCGACTCGCACCGACGCCAGGGGATAGCGACCGCACTGGCCGGACGCGCTCGGCGCTCCTGCCGCACGCGGCGCCTCTGGACATCGACCACCCTCTCCAATCATCCGTTGCAGTGGCCGCGCAGGAAGCTGGATTGGAGGCTGAGCGGCGTTCTTCACTACCTGGGCCCGGACGACACCGAGCTAGTATTCGTGCACCTGGGACCGGGAGAAAGCGAGCAACCGGCATGACCACGGAAGGTCCCGGGCCGGGTCAGCCGGAGGCCTGCCGCGCCTATGCTAGTAGCCTGCCCGTTACGGATGAGGTGACCCCATGAATTCTCGCCTGCGGTCGCTCCCGAGCGTAGAACGCCTCCTCGGCGTGCGCGAGATCAGTGACCTCTCCGCCGCCTATTCGCATGACGCCGTGGCCGGAATGGTCCGCCTCGAGCTTGAGCTGGCCAGGGCGGGCGTCAAGTCCGGCGGCGAGGCGCCACAGATCGAGGAACTGGTGAACGCCGTCCTCAGCCGCGTTCACCGCGCGCTGGCGCCGTGGCCCCGGCGCGTGATCAACGCGACCGGGGTAATCCTGCACACCAACCTTGGCCGAGCCCCGCTGAGCCGGGCGGCGGTCGAAGCTGCGGCGGAGGTTGCCGCCGGCTACACGGACCTCGAGCTGGACCTCGAGACCGGCCGGAGGGGCTCGCGGCAGGCCCACATCTCCTCACTCCTGGCGCAGGTGACCGGCGCCGAGGCCGGCCTGGTCGTAAACAACAACGCGTCCGCGTTGATGCTGGGGCTCACCGCCTTCGCCAGGGACCGGGCGGTGGTGGTCTCGCGTGGCGAGGCGGTTGAGATCGGCGGCGGCTTCAGGGTCCCGGACGTCCTGCGCCAGTCCGGCGCACGGCTCATTGAGGTAGGAACGACGAACCGGACCTACGTAGCTGACTACGAGGCCGCGATTACGCCGGAAACCGCAGTCCTGCTGAAGGTGCACCAGAGCAACTTCGCTATTCGCGGCTTCACGCATTCGACCGATATCCAGGTCCTGTCCCGGCTCGCTTCCGAGCGGGGACTCGTGGCTTTCCACGACCTTGGCAGCGGGGCCCTGCTCGACACCTCCCGTTTTGGCCTCCCGCGCGAACCCATGGTCCAGGAGAGCGTGGCGCAGGGCGCCGACCTTGCCTTCTTTTCCGGTGACAAGCTGCTCGGCGGTCCGCAGGCGGGTATCGTGGTCGGCAAAAGAAAGCACGTGGATGTCCTGGCAAAACACCCCCTGGCCAGAGCGGTACGCGTCGAGAAGGTCACGCTCGCGGCGTTGTCGGCGACCCTGCTCAGCTACTCGCGTGGGACCGCCGAGGCGGACCTTCCCGTGTGGCAGATGATCTCGGCGACCCCCTCCGCGCTCAAGGCGCGGGCTCAAGAATGGAAGTCCTCGATCGGCTCCGGCGGCTCCACGGTCCGGGCCAGCAAGTCAACGGTGGGCGGCGGCAGCCTGCCCGACGAGACGCTGCCAACCCATGTCCTGGCGATCAGGCCACCCGGCTCAGCGGAGGCATTCGTGGGCCGGCTGCGCCGGGCCGGGCGCCCGGTGGTGGCCCGGATCGAAGCCGACGAAGTCCTGTTCGATCCGCGCACCGTTCTGCCGGAAGAGACAGCGGAGCTACTCGACGCGATCAAGTCCGCGCTGGCCGGGTAGCGCCATGCCGCCCCGCCGTCGCATGCCCGGGCCATCGAGTCGTGGCGGTCCGGAGCCCCGCCGCATCGACTTCGACGTCGAAATGACCGTCGACCTCCACGGCCTGCGACCGTCCGACGCGCTTGGCAGGCTCGACCGGCATCTCGAACGGTGTCACGCAGCGGGCCTGCTGGTGGTGCATGTCGTGCACGGCCACGGCGCCGGGGTCCTGAGAGAGGCCGTGCGGGAACGGCTGGCAAGGCACCCGCTGGTTGTGCGATATCGAGACGGTTCGTACGGGATGGGTGGTGACGGCGTGACCGTCGTCGAATTGAGACGCACGACTGCCGCCCGGCGCGACACTGGCCGCCATGACCCTGTTTGAGCACCGCCGCAAGGAGCTGCTCGCGAAGAGCGCTCCACTATCTACGCGCATGCGCCCCCTGACCATGGACGAGATCGCCGGGCAGGAGCACCTGATCGGTCCGGGCAAGGCCCTGCGCATGGCGATCGACGGTGACCGCATCCCTTCCATGATCCTCTGGGGTCCGCCAGGCAGCGGCAAGACCACCCTCGCACGGGTCATCGCCGAGAAGACGAAGTCGTATTTCGAGACCCTCAGCGCGGTGACTTCAGGGGTCGCCGACATTCGGAAGGTGATCGAACTCGCCCGTGATCGCCTCGGGTCGGAGGGCGCTCGTACGATCCTGTTCGTCGACGAGATCCACCGCTTCAATCGCGGTCAGCAGGACGCGCTCCTCCCGCACGTCGAGAGCGGGACCGTGACGCTGATCGGCGCAACGACCGAGAACCCGTCGTTCGAAGTGGTCGGTCCGCTCCTGTCGCGCTGTCGGGTCTTTACCCTCAATGCCCTCGACGACGCCCAGATCTCCCGGCTCGTTGACCGGGCGCTGGCGGACTCAGAACGGGGCCTGGCCGATCTCGGGGCCAGCATTGCGGACGATGCCCGACAACTCCTCATCCGCATCGCCAACGGAGACGCCCGCGTCGCGCTCGACGCGCTGGAATTTGCGGTCGCAGCGACCGCAGCCGGAGCGGACTCGATCCGGCCGGTCTCCCTGGAGACCATGGAGGACGCCCTGCAACGCCAGGCGCGCTACGACCGCGCGGGCGATCTTCACTACGACACCATCTCCGCCTTCATCAAGTCGATCAGGTCTTCCGACCCCGATGCGGCGCTCTACTGGCTCGCCCGCATGGTCGACGCCGGCGAGGACCCGGTATTCATCGCCCGCAGGCTCGTGATCTCAGCAGCTGAGGACGTCGGTCTGGCCGAACCGGGCGCGCTGGCGATTGCGGTGGCCTGCCAGCAAGGGGTGCACCTGACCGGCTGGCCCGAGGCACGCATCCTGCTCGCGCACACCACGGTCTACCTGGCGTCGGCGCCCAAGAGCAACGCCTCTTACGCCGCGCTCGGGCGCGCGCTGAGCGACGTGACCGAGACCCGGAACGACCCGGTGCCCCTGCACCTTCGCAACCCGACGACCGGACTCATGAAGGATCTGGGCTACGGCGACGGCTACAAGTACGCGCACGACTTCCCCGGTGGCTTCGTGCCGACGAACAACCTGCCCGAGAACCTGGCGGGCCGCCGCTACTACTTCCCCACCGAAATAGGCCGTGAGATCGCGATCCGGGAGCGTTTGCTCAAGTGGTGGGGCCAGAAGTACGAAAAGCCCAAACCTGAGGAATAGCTATACCGGCCTGCACCCGGGCCCGTTTGGAAGCCCTGGTCACCGGGTCATGCAAAGCGGTGCGGACAGGCTAGCGTCTTGCTGCGGCGGTGCGCGCTGAAGCGCCGTTCTGGCCAGCGGCCGCGCGGCCATTCCGGCCCGCCTTCGGACTCGACACCGACTTGCCCATCACGGCGGCGACGACCCTGCGCGCCGCTTCCAGGGTGTAGTCGATGTCCTCGCGGTCGATCCCGTAGTGGGTCACGACGCGCAGGGACATCTCGCCCGGATTGATGTAGACGCCCTCGTCATAGAGCCCCCGCGCGATCTGCACGCCCTTCCCCGACGGGACACTGAACCTGACGATGTTCGTCTGCACCGACTTCGGATCGAGCTCGAGTCCCTCGATCTCCGCCAGCCCAGCCGCCAGCTTGCGGGCGTTCTCGTGATCTTCGGCAAGCCTGTCGATCATCGAGTCCAGAGCCACGAGGCCCGCTGCGGCAATGATGCCGACCTGGCGCATGCCCCCGCCCAGGATCTTGCGCCACCGATTGGCTTCGTCGATGAACTCCTTAGAGCCGCAGATCACCGAGCCGATCGGGCACGACAGGCCTTTGGAGAGGCAGAACGTGAGACTGTCGACACCAGCCGTGAGCTTCCTGGCATCCACCCTGTGGTAGATGGCGGCGTTGAATAGCCGGGCGCCGTCCAGGTGGACCTTCAGCCCCATTTCGCGGGCGACCTCAACGTGGGCCGCGACCTGCTTGGGTGAAAGAGCGACGCCGCCGCAAAGGTTCTGGGTGTTCTCGATGGCAAGCACCTTGACCCGGGGCTTGTGGTAATCGCCCTTTGCGCCCGCCGACCGGATATCGGCCGGGTTCAGCGTGCCATCGGCGTTGTTCGGCACCGTCTTCATCACGATTCCGCCGAGGACCGAGGTACCGCCGGCTTCTGACTGGTAAATGTGGGCCCTGTCGCCGACCAGGAAGGCGTCGCCGCGCGTGCAATGCGCCAGCAGCGAGACGAGGTTGCCCTGCGTGCCCGAGGTGACGAACAGTCCGGCTTCCTTGCCCAGCATCTCGGCGGCGCGCGCCTGCAGCCGGTTCGTCGTCGGATCATCACCGTAAACGTCGTCGCCAACCTCGGCCTTGGCCATCGCACGTCGCATCTCGGGCGTCGGGTGGGTGACGGTGTCGCTTCGCAGGTCTACGCGAATCATGGTCTGTTCCTCAGGTATCGTCGCCGTTCGAACCGAGGCGGCGCGGCGCTGCCCCGGCGTACGATTACGGAAAGCGGGCCGCAGGGCATTCTACTAGGAATGTAGTCATATTTGAGACAGAGCGCGATTGAGTTCGAGGTCGACGGCGAGGCGGTCAAGGGGATCATGGCCGGCCCGGTGAAGCCTGCCGGCAAGATCCCGGCGGTCGTCGTCTGCCACCCGCACCCGTTATTCGGCGGCACCATGGACTCGCCGGTCGTGTACGCGATCTGCCACCACCTGGCGGAGTCCGGAATCGCCTCCCTTCGCTTCAACTTCCGGCGTCCAGGGGACGGTTCGCCCGCGGTCGGCGACGGCGCGGCTCGCGACGTTGCGACCGCCTTCTGGGTCATCCAGCAGTGGGACCACGTAAACTCGAAGAAGTGCGGGGCGGCGGGTTACTCGTTCGGCGCGGCAGCGATCCTCAAGTCCCTCGACTATCTGGATGCCGCACGTGCGCTCGCCCTGGTGGCGCCGCCGATCAACGCTCTCAAGGGGTCATCCATCGCCAGTGACAAGCGGGCGCGCCAGGTGATCGCCGGTGAATCAGATAAGCTAGTTCGTATCGACGAATTGAAGTCGACGCTGGCGGCGATGTCACGGCCGCCGGAGATCGTTGGGATCCCCGGGGCCGACCACTTCCTGGCAGGACATGAAGGCCGGGTCGGCGATCTGGTAGCCCAGTTCATGGTCCGTGCATTACGGTAGATCGCGGAGAAGGTGCCCGGGTGTTGACCGGCCAGAACGATCCAGGAGCAGCGGGGCCGGCAGGCGACGCGGCCGAAAAGACCGGGCCCGAAACGTCCACAGCGGTCCCCACCCGCGCGCGGCGGTGGTATTCGGACCCATTGCTGCTGGCGGTCCTCATCACCGTTTTCGCGGCCGACCAGTTCACCAAGGTGCTGATCGTCGGCTTCATGCGCCTTGGCGAGTCCTGGCCTGAATCGGGGTTTCTGCGCCTCACCTACGCCCGGAACACGGGAATGGCATTCGGGTTATTTCAGGATCAGGCCATGATCCTGACGATCGTCTCGTTCGTGGCGGTCGCCGCCATCGTCTGGTTCTATCGCAACGCCATGACCTTTCCCCTGCTTCGTGCCGCGCTTGGGCTGCAGCTCGGCGGCGCACTCGGAAACCTGCTCGACCGGTTGCGCCTGGGCTACGTGGTCGACTTTTTTGACGTAGGCCCGTGGCCGATCTTCAACATCGCGGACTCGTCGATCGTCATCGGGATCGCCATCCTCGCCTGGCATTTCGCCTTCCAACAGGGAGCGGAGTCTGCGGCATCGACCCCTCGGGACGCGCCGTTACCCGGCGGGGCGAATACCGGCGCACCGGATTGACGACCGAGCCGGGCGAACTCACGGTCACCCATGGGGGCGCCCGCCTGGACATCTTCCTCTCCACGGCAGGCATCGGTTTGACCAGGGCCCAGGCGCAGAAGGCGATCCGGGCCGGCCGCGTCACGGTTGACGGCGTCGCCGTCCAGAAACCAGCCATGTCACTCTCGCCGGGCGCCCGGGTCCGCGTCGTCGCAGGCGAACTCTCGGCCGGCCCCCGCGCCCAGATTCCCTCTCCGGTTCGGGTCGTGATCGAGGATGAGTGGATGCTCGTCGTCGACAAGCCCGCCGGCCTGCCGGTGCATGCCGGGGCCGGGCACAGCGGCGACACGCTGGTCGACGTGCTCCTCCAGATGCGCCCGGAAATCACGGGCGCGGGCCCCGATCCTGAGCGGCCCGGGATCGTTCACCGGCTGGACAAGGACACCTCCGGCCTTATCGCGGTGGCGAAGACCGCAGAGTCAGCCGAGCTGCTCGCAGCCAGCATCCGTGGGCGCACTATCCTGCGCCGCTACACGGCGCTTGTGGTGGGGCGCCTTGTGCCAGAAGGCGGCGTGATCGATGCGCCGGTCGGCCGGCACCCCGGTCAACGGCAGCGCCAGGCGATCACAACCACCGGGCGTCCGGCACGGACGGGATACCGCGTGATCCGCTACCTGCCGACGACCACGCTTGTCCTGTGCACTCTCCAGACCGGCCGCATGCACCAGATCCGCGTGCACATGGCCGGGCTTGGCTTTCCGATCGTGGGCGACCCCGTGTACGGGCGCCCGGGATACGGATTGCGGCGCCAGTTCCTGCATGCTTCTTACCTGGCATTCGACCACCCCTTCACTGGCGAGCGCTTCGAGTGCGAATCGCCTCTCCCTGACGACCTTGCCGCCGCGCTGGCGCGCGCCGAAAAGGAAATGTGACCGATGGTGGCCCTTATACTCGTGACCCATACGAGAATCCAGGGACTGGTGAAATGACGACGCAGACAACCGCACGCCTGGTCTACCGCTTCGACGAGATCGTCGCCCGCCACACTGGCAAGGAGCGATGGGCCGAGCAGTTATTCAACGACGGCCGCAACAAGATCATCCTGATCTCGGCGCCGCCCGGCACGCCGCCCGACCCCCATCTGCACCCCGACTTCAACGAATGGTGGATCGAGCTCGGCGGCGAAATCCAATGGCAGACGGGCGAATGGGCGCCGTTCACGGCAAGGGAAGGCGGTATCGTGATCGCCCCATGCGGCCAGCGCCACGACATCCAGCCAAAGGGGAAGGTCCAGACCTTCCGACTCGCGGTGTCAAAACCGGACAGCAATCACGACCTCAAGGGCGTGCCGCCGTCACGGCTGCTGCCCATACCCACCGACTGGACGCCGGCCAACATGATCCACACGCCCCTGGATTTCATGCTGAAACGGCACGGCACGCAGAAGGGCTGGGCGGAAGAGGTCGTGCTCGACACTCGCAACCGGGCAAACATGATCTACCAGCTCCCGGGCGAGTCGAACAAGCCACACTGGCACCCCGACTTCGACGAATGGTGGGTAGTCCTCAAGGGCGAGCTGGAGTGGAAGATCGGCGACGCCGAGCCGATCCGCGTCAAGAAGAAGGACATCGTGTTCGCACCGGCCGGGCAGAAGCACGCGATTCGAACGCTCGGGAACGAGCCATCGATTCGTCTCGCCGTGACCATCCCGGGTCCCCGTCACATCTTCACCGAGAATGGTTAACGACGTTCGGGTACGTTTTGCCCCGAGCCCTACCGGCGCACTGCATGTAGGAAATGTACGGACCGCGCTCTACGACTGGGTGTTCGCCCGCAAGATGGGCGGCCAGTTCGTCCTGCGCATCGAGGACACCGACCAGGCAAGGTTCGTCGCCGAGGCGAGGGACTACATAGCCCATGGCCTCCGGTGGCTGGGCCTGGACTGGGACGAGGGCCCGGACGTTGGCGGGCCACACGCGCCGTACGTCCAGTCGGAGCGCCGCGAGCTCTACCAGGCCGCGACCGACCGCCTGATCGAGGCCGGCGCCGCCTACCTGTGCGACTGCTCGCCGGAACGCCTCGAAGAGGTCCGCAAGAAACAGGAAGCGATGAAGCTCGCGCCCGGCTACGACGGCCGCTGCCGCCGGCGTGACCATGGCGAACTCCTGAAGGCGAAGCAAGCCGGCGCCGACGTTGTCACACGCATGAAGGTCCCCCCGGTCGGGGAGGTGTCATTCACTGACGTAGTCCGCGGCGAAGTGACCTTCAGCTGGTCGACGATAAGCGACTTCGTGATCATGAAGTCAGACGGCCTGCCGACATACCACCTGGCGGTGGTGGTCGACGACCACGAGATGAAGATCTCACATGTGCTGCGCGGCGAGGAGTGGATCGCCAGCACCCCCCGCCACATCCTTATCCACGAAAAACTCGGGTACCAGATGCCCTCCATGGTTCACCTGCCGCTTCTGCTGGCCCCCGATCGCTCAAAGCTGAGCAAACGGCACGGCGCGACGACCGTACAGGAGTTCGAAGAATCCGGCGTGTTGTCCGAGGCGCTATTCAATTTCCTTGCGCTGATGGGCTGGTCGCCCGGCGATGACCGCGAACTCATGGCGCGTGCCGAGGTCGTCCAGGCCTTTTCACTGGAACGGATCCAGAAGTCGCCGGCGATCTTCGACAAGCAGAAGCTGGAGTGGATGAACGGCGTGTACATGCGCCAGTTGAATCCGGCCGACCTTGCGACGCGGGTGGCCCCTTTCCTCGAGGCGGAAGACAGTGGCCTGCCGGCCAGTGCAACGCGTCCGCTCGACCTGGCCCGCCTGGCCAGAGTAGTGCCCCTGGTACAGGACCGCCTTAAGACCCTGCGCGGCGCCGACCAGGTCCGCATCGGCGAGATGATCGACTTCCTATACGTCGATCGCGTGGATCCGGCCCCCGCCGAGATAGTCCAGAAGGGCATGACAGTCGAGTCAACTGCTGCAGCATTCGAGCGCTCGATCAGCCTCCTCAAGGCGGCCGACCCATTCGAGCACGCTTCGCTCGACGCGCAGTTCCGCGCATTGACTGAGGAACTGGGTATCAAGACCGGTCAGCTGTTCGGGTCGCTGCGAGTAGCGCTGACCGCCAAGAAAGTGGCGCCGCCGCTGTTCGAAACCATGGAAGTGCTGGGCCGCGACGCCTGTCTGCGCCGGCTGCAATTCGCCCTCGCGGTACTGATGCCGGCCCGGAAACCGGATTAGCCGCTCCTCCGGCTGCCTGTCAGCTTGAACCGGCGGGTTGACCGGGATCGCCAGGCGCCAGATTCGGAATCACTGCCAGGCCATCCGGCATCCTTGACCCCGCGCTTCGGTCGAACCTAAACTGTTTATTTGAATAAGAACGCACCGTCGCACATTGAGTGGACGGCGCGCGAGTACCGGGCTAACCACAGGAGCAAGCTACTTGGCAGAGGTTCGCGCCGCTGACGGCGAAAGCTTTGAGAGTCTACTTAAGCGGTTCACCAAGCGCGTCCAGGAAGAGGGGATAATCTCCAAGACGCGGCGGCGGCAGCACTTCACGAAGCCAAGCGCCCTCAAGAAGAAGAAGGCCGCGGCCAAGCTCCGCAAGAGCGTTAAGACGCAGCGCAAGAACGCCTGACGTTCCGCCTGACTGGCGGTCGAGAATGGCCCTCCATCGGAGGGCCTTTTCTTTTCCTTCCCACTACAATGGCTAAGCTTCGCATCCGGAGTCCGCACTGGAGGGGACATGCGCTTCGGCATCGTGGTGTTTCCGGGAACGTGGAGTGACGTCGACTGTCACCACGCCCTCGAAAAGGTGCTGGGCCAGCAGGCCGAATACGTCTGGCACAAGGACCGTGATATCGATCGCTTCGACGCGATCGTGCTCCCGGGAGGCTTCTCCTACGGCGACTATCTACGTTGCGGCGCGATCGCGCGGTTCTCGCCGGTCATGGAGTCGGTGGCAGCGCATGCCGCGCAGGGGAAGCTGGTGATCGGTATCTGCAACGGCTTCCAGATCCTTTGCGAGGCCGGCTTGCTGCCCGGCCAGCTGATGATGAACGACCACCTCGAGTTCCGTTGCTCGTGGGTCAACTTGCGCGTAGAAAACAACGAGACTCGATTCACCCACACTGCGAGGAAGGGCCAGGTACTCAGGGTCCCGATTTCGCACGGCGAAGGGAACTACACGGCCGATCCGGAGACGATCGACGAGCTCGAGCGTGAGCGCCGGATCCTGTTCCGTTACTGCGCCGAGGACGGCAAGGTCACGCCAGGAGCCAACCCCAACGGGTCGATTGGTAACATCGCCGGGATCATGAACGAGCGGGGCAACGTTCTTGGAATGATGCCCCATCCGGAGAGGTGCGTCGAAACGCTACTCGGTGGCATCGACGGCGCGGTGATCCTGAGCTCGATGTTCAGCCCGATGAAGACGCCGGCGAAGGCCTGACGAGCGCCGGCCCAATCGAAGCGAACCGGATCGATCTGCCCGGGTCTCTCGGGGAGATCATCGGAGGAGCATAGTGACCACGACGCTGGCCGGCTATCTTCCCCCCAAGGGCGCGACCGCAGCCTGGGAGCGCCTGCCACCCGAGCGACTTGAGCTCGATCCAGCGAGGCTCAGGGAGGCCGTCAGCTACGCGCAGGCCCACGACATGCCATGGCCGCGCGATCTGAACGGCGTAAACGTATCGAACGACAAGCCACCGTTCGACCAGAAACTGGGTCCGATGAAGCCACGGGGAGGACCGTCTGGCCTGGTCCTGAAAAACGGTTACGTCGTGGCGGAGTGGGGGGATCCGGAGCGGGTTGAAGTCACTTTCAGCGCCACAAAGAGCTACCTCTCAGCAGTTGCTGGCCTCGCCCTGCAACGCGGCCTGATCCGGGACGTCGACGACCGGGTCGCGGACTACGTCACGGACGGCGGATTCGCGCCCCCGCACAACAATCGCATCACGTGGCGCCACCTGTTGCAGCAGACCTCCGAATGGGAGGGCAAGCTCTTCGGCATCCCCGACACGGTCGACTGGAACCGTGGCCTCCAGGACTCCGGCGACCAGCCCGGGCGGGATGTCCGCAAAGCGCCGGGTGAGCACTGGGAATACAACGATGTCAGGGTCAATCGCCTCGCCCTCGCGCTGCTGCGCGTCTGGAATGAGCCACTGCCGGCGGTCCTGAAACGGCTGGTCATGGACCCGATCGGGGCCACAACGACCTGGGAGTGGCACGGCTATGGCAGCCACTCGACCATCGAACTCGCGGACGGCCGTTCGATAGAGTCCGTGTCCGGAGGAGCGCACTGGGGCGGCGGCCTCTGGATCAACGCCTACGACCACGCCCGCTTCGGTCTGCTGTTTCTGAACCGGGCGATCTGGAACCCGGCGGACCCTTCCGGCAAGAGCCGCAGGCTTAGCACTCCGGTCTTTTCGGAGGCCTGGCTGAAGATGATGCGCGAGCCCTGTCCGCTGAATCCGAACTACGGGTTCATGTGGTGGCTCAACACCCGGCACAAGCGATACGGAAAGCAGCTGCCCGAGTCCGCGTTCGCGGCGTCGGGCGCCGGCGGAAATTCGATCGTGATCGACCCCGAGCGTCGCACGGTTACGGTGACGCGCTGGTGCAGCGATGTCCCCGGGGTAGCGCAGCGGGTCGCCGAAGCAAGCACCGCCTGGTAACGCGTGCTCAGTCGGCGGCCGGCGCCGCCAACTTTTCGATCTTCACAGCGCATGCCTTGAACTCGGGCGTCTCGGTGATGAAGTCGAAGGCGTCGTTGGTCAGCACATTCGTATGTGTCAGCTCCGGGAATGCAAAACTCATGAAGACCACGCCCCGCGGCGAACGGTCGGTCACCTTGGCGGGCACTTCGACCCTGCCGCGACGCGACGCCACCACGATCCTCTCCCCGTCCTCGATGCCGACGCCCTCAGCGTCGTGCGGGTTGATTTCCGCCCACTCATGAGGAACCAGGAGCTCGAAGCCGCTGGCCCGGCTCGTCTGGGTCCCGGTGTGGTAGGTGACTCGACGCCTGCCCGTGGTCAACACGAGCGGATACTCCGGGTCTGGCTCCTCCGCGGGCGGTATGTGGTCCACTGGAGCGAAGAACCCCGGCTGGCCCGTTGAGAACTCGTCAGTGTGCAGGTAGACCGTGCCCGGGTGGTCCGGGGTCGGACACGGCCACTGCAGCCCGCCCTCCTTATCCAAGCGTTCGTACGTGATTCCGGAGAGGATCGGGGCGAGCGACGCCGCCTCCTTCCAAATCTCCTTCGGCTCCGTTGCCTTCTGCGGATGCCCCATCCGCTTGAACAACTCGAGGATGATCTGCCAGTCGGCCATCGCTTCCCCCGGGGGCTCCACGGCCTTGCGCACCCGCTGGACCCGACGCTCGCTGTTCGCGAACGTCCCCTCGGTCTCGGCAAACGCGGCGCCGGGCAGCACGACGTCCGCGATTCTGGCCGTCTCAGTCAGGAAGATGTCCTGCACGACCAGGAAGTCGACCTTCTTGAGCGCATGCTCGACGTGCGTAGCATTGGGGTCGGAAACAACCGTGTTCTCGCCCATGATGTACACGGCCTTCATCTTGCCGCGCAACATCTGATCAATGGCCGTGATCTTGGTGACGCCGCGCCTGCGGGGCAATGTGACCCCCCATGCCTTCTCGAATTTGGCGCGAACCTCGGGCTTCTCCAGCTTCTGGTATCCGGGCAGGTCGGTCGGAATGGCGCCCATGTCGCCGGTCCCCTGCACGTTGTTCTGGCCGCGCAGCGGGTTCACGCCGGAGTTGGGCTGCCCGAAGTTGCCGCACAGCATCGCGAGATTGGCGATCGCCTGGACGTTGTGCGTGCCGCAAGAGTGCTCGGTGATGCCAACGGTGTAGCAGATCGCGGCCTTCGGGGAGGCAGCCGCATACTCGCGGGCCGTTGCCGCAATGTCCTCGGCCTTGAGTCCGGACACTTCGGCCGCGTACTCCGGGGTGTACAACTCGACGTGGCGCGCCAGGGCTTCGAAGCCCTCCGTGCGGTTCTTGACAAATTCTGCGTTGTAGAGCCGTTCCTTGATGATCACGTGCGCCATGGCGTTGAGGACCGCGATGTCGGTGCCGACCCGCAGCTGGAGATGACGGCTGGCAAACCGGGTCAGTTCGATCTTGCGCGGGTCGATTACAACCAGTCCGGCGCCGTTCCTCACCGCCCGCTTCATCCGGAGCGCAATCACCGGGTGCGTTTCGGTCGTGTTGGATCCCGCGACCAGGAGGAACCTGACGCCCGCAAGCTCCTCGATCGAATTGCTCATCGCCCCTCGCCCTATCATGACCGCCAGACCGGCGACCGTCGGGGCGTGTCAAGTACGTGAGCAGTTATCGACGTTGTTCGTTCCGAGGGCGATGCGGGTGAACTTCTGGAGGAGGTAGTTCGACTCGTTGGTGCAGCGGGCGGAGCACCAGCACGTGATCGCATCCGGTCCATCCCGGGCGATGATCTCCTTGAAACGGCTTGCCACCAGGTCGAGGGCCTCGTCCCAGGACGCTCTTTCCAGTGTTCCGTTCTTGCCACCCCGCCGGATCAACGGGTACTTGAGCCTGTCTTCGCTGCGGACGAACTCCCAGGACCCGAACTGACCCTTGACGCACAGCGAGCCGCGACTGGGCGCGCTGAAGTCGGGCTCCGAGCCCATTAGCTTCCCGTCCTGGGTAAGGAGGTGAATCCCACAGCCTACGCCGCAGTAGGGACAGATCGTCTTGGTTCGAGTGACCTTCTTCGCGTCGGTCTTGCCCACGATCTTGCGGTCGGTCAGCGCTCCCGTCGGGCAGGTATTCACGCACTGCCCGCAGAAGGTGCACGGGCTCTCGAGCAACATGTTGTTGAAGAACGTGTGGATCCGGCTGTCCTGGCCCCGGCCCTGGACCGTGATCGCAGAGGCCATCTCCCAGTCGTTGCAGATGTTCGTGCACCGGTAACAGGCGATGCAGAAGTCGTAGTCGCGCTGGATGAAGGGGTTGGGATCGGCCGCTTTCTGGCGAGTCCTCAGCCGCGGGAACCTGTCCCAGCGGGCCCGGTACTCGTTGACTGCGGAGTGAAATTCACAGGTCGCAAAGGACTGGCACTTCGGACACTCATTCGGAGATGGCGTCTCCGATAGCAGCAACTCCAGAAGGGTTTGCCGATACTCTCGCAACTCCGGCGTGTGGGTCGCGACCTTCATCCCGGGCTGTTGGAAAGCGGTGCATGAAGCGACGGTCTGCTTCCTGCCGTCGACCTCGACTTCGACCAGGCACATCCGGCAGGTGCCGACCGGCCCGACCCGCTCGTCGTAGCAGAGGGTTGGGACCTTTACCCCGATTTCTTTGAGGGCGCCCAGCACGCGCCCGCCCTCCCGGTACCGGACACCGGCCCCGTTCACGACTACGAGCGCATGGCTCGTGGTCCCGGGTTTCGCTGCGGTCGTCAAGTGGGCTGCCTGCCTCGAACTAGCGTTTGCAAAAGCGGGCCCGGCGGGTCGGTTATGCGCCCAGGAGCCCAACCACCTGCCCGTCTTCGGTCAAGTCGATGTCCCACGCGTTTGGTTCAACGGGCAATCCCGGTAGCGTCATGATGTTACCAACGAGGGTGACTATCTGCCGAGCGCCTGCCAGTACGCGTAATTCACCGATTGGAAGCACGTGACCCTTCGGGACGCCCCTGAGTTTGGCGTCGGCCGAGATCGACAGGTGAGTCTTGGCCATGCAGATCGGGAAGTTCCACCCCTGGTCCTGGTACCTTCGGGCCGTGGTACGGGTCATCGGGCCCCAGTCGACTGAGGCGGCGTAGTAGAGCTCGGACGCCAGTGTCTCTACCTTCTTGCTGATCGGCAGGTCATCCGGGTAAAGGAGCTTGACCTTCGACGGCCTGCTGGCCGCTTCGACCACCGCCGTGGCCAGGTCCGTCATGCCGGCCCCTCCCTCGGCGAAGCCCTTTGATTCAACGGCCACGGAGCCGGCCTGCCTTGCCGCGTCCTTTACCGCGGCCACTTCGGCCGGACTGTCGTCGGGGAACCGGTTGATCGCAACGACCGCCGGCAGCCCGTAGTGGTTTACGACCCTGATTGCGTGCGCCAGGTTCACCGTCCCGCGCTTCACGGCATCGACATCCGGGGTGGTGAGCTCTTTGAAATCCACCCCTCCGTGCCACTTCATGCCTCGAACCGTGACGACCACCACCGCCGCCGACGGCTCGGCCCCGCCCTGGCGGACCTTGATGTCCATGAACTTCTCGAATCCGAGGTCTGCGCCGAATCCGGCCTCCGTCACGACGTAATCGCCGCAGGCCAGGGCGAGGCGGTCGGCGACGATCGATGAGCAGCCGTGCGCGATGTTCCCGAACGGCCCGGTGTGGACGATCGCAGGCTGCCCCTCCGCCGTCTGCACCAGGTTCGGCTTCAGGGCGTCCTTCAGCAACGCCATCATTGCGCCGACAGCCTTGATGTCACCCGCCGTCACCGGCTTGCGATCGGACGTCCATCCGACCACGATGCTGCTGAGCCTCGACCGCAGGTCCTTGTAGTCGAGCGCCAGCGCCAGGATCGCCATGACCTCGGACGCGGCAGAAATGTCGAACCCGGTTTCGCGCAAGGGCCCTTCCATCGGACCGCCGATCCCGGTAATCACCCGGCGCAAGGCCCGGTCTTCCGCGTCGGTCACACGGCGCCACGTGATACCGGAAGCATCGAAGCCGGGTACGCTGCCATTTTTGGCGGCGTTGTCGGCCATCGCTGCCAGGAAGTTATGGGCCGACTCCAGCGCGTGGAAGTCGCCGTTGAAGTGCAGGTTGATGTCGATCGACGGCTCAACGGTCGATTTGCCGCCGCCGGCCCCACCGCCCTTCTTCCCGAAGACCGGGCCCAGCGAAGGCTGGCGGATCGTGAGCACGGGCTTCTTGCCGATCCGGGCCAGGCCCTGCACGAGGCCGACCGACGTGGTCGTCTTGCCTTCGCCTGCCGGTGTCGGGGTTATCGCCGTGACGACGATCAGTTTGCCCCGCCTGCCGGAAACCGGAAAGACGTCGAGCGGGACCTTCGCACGATCTCTGCCGTACGGCTCCAGGTCCTTCCAGTCGAGACCCATCGCACTGGCGACATCGGTGATCGGCCGCACGTTCACCCCCGTTCAGACACGACTTTGGCCCGGCCGGCCGGGCCCGGACATCTTAACCCGCCGTGATGGCAACTGCAGATCTGTGGACTCCCCTGCGTCCATTCCAGAAACGCCGAGGGGCGCCGCAGCGCCCCCCGGTCGATCATTAGTGGTCAGTCTGTCAAACGAACAGTGGTCCGAAGATCAAGGACACGATGGCCATTAGCTTCAACAGGATGTTGATCGAAGGTCCCGCGGTGTCCTTGAACGGGTCGCCGACGGTGTCTCCGGTGACCGCAGCCTTGTGGGCATCGGATCCCTTCCCGCCATGCGCGCCGGCCTCGATGTACTTCTTGGCATTGTCCCAGGCGCCACCCGCGTTGGCCATGAATACCGCCAGCAGGAAGCCCGTGACAATCGAGCCTGCGAGCAGCCCGCCGAGCGCGGCGGGCCCCAGGAATGCGCCCACGGCGATCGGCGCCACGATAGCCATCACCCCCGGAAGGATCATCTCCTTCAACGCGCCCTGGGTGCTGATGTCGACCGCACGCGCCGCGTCGGGTTTGACCCCCGGCTTGCCCTCGCGCAGCCCCGGGATCTCGCGGAACTGGCGGCGCACTTCGTCGATCATGCGGCCCGCAGCGGCCCCGACCGCACGCATGGACAGCGCGGAAAAGACAAACGGGAGCAATCCGCCAACGATGAGACCGAGCAGGACACTCGGGTCGATCAGGTCGAACGCCTCTATCCCGACCATCTGCTTGTAGGCAACCATCAGTGCCAGCGCGGTCAGTACCGCCGAGCCAATGGCGAAGCCCTTGCCGGTGGCGGCGGTCGTGTTCCCCAGTGAGTCCAGTGAGTCGGTTCGCTCGCGCACCTCGGGAGGCAGGTGCGCCTGCTCGGCGATGCCACCCGCGTTGTCCGCGACCGGCCCGTAGGCGTCAGTCGCCAGGGTCACGCCGAGCGTCGACAGCATGCCGACTGCCGCGAGGCCGACTCCGTAGAGCCCTGCCAGCGAGTTGGCTACCCAGATGCCGATCACGATGGCGACGGCCGGGATGGCCGTGCTCAGGAGACCCATCGCCACACCCGCGATGATCGTCGAGGCCGGGCCGGTGGTCGATTGCTTCGCAATCCACTTCACGGGACGGTACTCGTAGGCGGTGAAGTACTCGGTAGCGGTGCCGATCACCTGGCCGACCACGAGACCGGTAACGACGACCCAGAACAGGTTGAAGTCAAGGTCGAGGATCATGATCGCGACCGCCGTCCCGATCAATGCGATTCCGCCGGCGCCAAAGATCCCGGTGCGCAATGCCCAGAGAAGCCGCCCCATGGAAGCCTTGGGCGGGGTGCGCACGAGCATCGCGCCGATGATCGATGCACCGATGCCGATTCCCGAGATGATGAGCGGAAGCAGCGCGAGCCCGGCGTCAAAGGATTCCGCCTTCAGGCCCGCAACGCCCACGGTCAGCGCGAGCGCCAGCGAGGCGATGATCGATCCAACGTACGACTCGAACAGGTCGGCGCCCATGCCCGCAACGTCGCCAACGTTGTCGCCGACGTTGTCTGCGATGGTCGCGGGGTTGCGCGGGTCGTCTTCCGGAATCCCGGCTTCGACCTTGCCAACCAGGTCAGCACCCACGTCGGCGGCCTTCGTGTAGATGCCGCCACCGACGCGTGCGAAGAGGGCGATCGAAGAGGCGCCGAAGCCGTAGCCAACGACGATGTTCGGGTCCTTGAAGATTAACCACAGCACGGACACGCCGAGGAGGCCGATGCCGACCACGGTGAGGCCCATGACGGCCCCACTGTTGAAGGCCACGCGCAGGGCCGGGTTGAGGCCCTCCTGCGCGGCAGTGGTCGTGCGGACATTGCCGCGCACCGCGATCGCCATGCCAATGAAGCCGGCCAGGCCCGAGCTGATCGCGCCAAACACGTAGGCCACTGCCGTCCATGGCCCCTTCGTGTGGTAACCACCCTGCTCAAACAGGGTGTCGATCTGGGCGTTGTTGAGGACGTTGAAGTCGATGAAGACGGCCAGAATCACGGCCATCACCACGACGAATACTGCAAGGATCGAGTACTCGCGACGCAGGAAGGCCATGGCGCCTTCCTGGATCAGTGCACCGATTCCCCTGACCGTCTCGTTCCCCGGACTCTTCCTAAGGACCCCCATCGCCATGACGAGGGCGGCCAACAGGCCGAGTACCCCCGCAAACAACGAGAGGTACAGCCCCCACTGCGCAGATTCCATCTATTTGTTCCCCCGGCGAAAAAACCTTCTCAAAGGGAAGGTCTTCGTCTCAGTCACGAACGGTCGCAAAAGTCGAACCTACCACCAGCCTGTTAGGCGGTCAACCAGAGCCCTGGCCTTGACGGGCGGCCTCGATCAGTCCGGTCAGCCTCCTGGCCGCGGCGGCAGGATCGGGCGCCCTGCAAACGGCGCCGATCACGCAGATGGCATCTGCGCCAGCCTTGACCACCGGGGCCAGGTTCGACTCATTGATGCCGCCGATCGCGAGCACCGGGACGCCGACCGATGCCTTTACCTTGCGCAGGGTCTCCACCCCGGCGGGGCGGGTATTCGACTTGCTCTCTGTCTCGTACATCCTGCCAACCGCGATGTAGTCGGCGGACTGCGACTCGGAAGCGATCGCCTCCTCGAAGAGCGCGTTCGAGGTACCGACCAGCTGATCAGCCCGCAGGACCTGCCTCGCACCGGCAACGGGGAGGTCGGTCTGCCCCACGTGGACGCCATCCGCGCCACAGATTCGAGCAATGTCGGCATGGTCGTTGACGAAGAAGAGCGCTTTACGGTCGTTGCAGAGGCGGGCGATCGCCGACGCCATCCTCGACTGGGCCCCCTTGTCCGACTTCTTATCGCGCAGCTGTATGGCGATCGCGCCGCCCTCGAGCGCAGCGCCAGCCACGTCGATGGGCGACCGGCCATTAGTCTGCTCGGGATCGACGATCACGTACAGCCCGACCAGTCCACGTGCCTTCGCCTGGCGCACCTCAGCGCCGAGCCGGGCGTCCACCCTCTCCAGGATCTTCAGCGCCCTGCCCTGCCAGTCCATCGAGACACCGGCTTCGGCGTCCGCCGGGGTCAACAAGCGGACCAGCGCCAGCGTTTCCGCAAGGGCACGTCGGGTGGCGAGTCCCACCCTTCCTGCATCACGGTCGCGTGCCAGGTCCTGGAATGCAGTGCGATCACGCTCCCGCTGCGCCTCCGGGATGGGAAGCGACTCGCGCAATGACTGCAGGTCGGTGGTCAAGCCGATCGGGGATGTGACTACGGTTTCGAGGAGCCGCAGGTGTTGGTGGACCGCCTGGATCTGGGCCGCCAGGTAGTCGAGCCGCTGCGGTGAGACTGGCATCTGCGCTCCGGATTCAAATCGTATCTGGAAATCGGCATCGAAAACGCTGCGGGATTGTAGCATGTGACTCCTTGAAAACGGTCACGTGGAAACGACCCGAACAGGAGCACGCCCGATGGCTTCCACCAGGCCAACCCAGGACCAGTTGCTCGGCTGGATGAAGTCCCTCTCGAACTGGGGCCGCTGGGGAGACAAAGACGAACTCGGCACCCTCAACCACCTGACACCAGCCAGGACGAAGGCAGCGGTCGACCTGGTCCGGGAGGGCGTGACCGTCACGTGCTCCAGGCCGGTCGTCTGGGAGGGAGGGCCAAATCTGCGCGTCCAGCCTCACCACTTCATGGTCATGACCGGCGAGCCCTACCGGCCAGGCGACGGCGGACCCGATCGCCAGGTGGCCATGGACTACTTCGGCCTGGTGTTTCACGGCCATTCGATCACGCACCTGGACAGCCTCGCCCACTTCTTCTGGGACGGCCGCATGTACAACGGCCACCCCTCCACCCAGGTCACGGCCGGTGAGGGGGCGAAGATGGAATCGGTCGACCTGGTCAAGAAAGGGATCGTCACACGCGGCGTGCTGGTCGACGCACCGTATCTGCGTGGGGTCGACTGGCTGGAATCGCCCGATGGTGTCGGAATGGCTGACATCGAGGCCGCCGAGGCCCGTTGCGGATTCAAGGTCGAGCCGGGCGACGTGCTTCTGATGCGTACCGGCCAGCTAAGGAAGTGGAACGAGAAGGGTGTGCAGCATGTCGCAGCCGGCGGATCAACCGGACCGCTGCCCGAGATCCTGCCGTTCATGCACTCGCGCGGGGTCGCCGTCATGGGCTCCGATACCGGCAACGACGTGACTCCGACCGGCTACCCCCGATTCACCAACCCGGTCCACCAGGTAGGGATCGTCGCCCTCGGACTGTGGATCCTGGACAACGCCGACCTCGAAGGCCTTGCGCAGGCGTGCCGGGAACGGAAGCGCTGGCAGTTCCTGATCAACATCCTGCCGCTCAGGCTGACCAACACGACCGGCTCTCCGTGCAATCCGATCGCGGTGTTCTGAGGACCGGCTCCGGGCCCCGCTACTCGATCTCCGCGAGTACCTGGCCGCTCCTGACAGCCTCACCGGCCGCCACGTGCACGGCGCTGACGGTACATTCGCGCGGCGCGGCGATGGTCAGCTCCATCTTCATCGACTCGATCACGCAGATCGGCTGGCCGCGCACGAGATGATCGCCCACCCTTGCCGCAACCGAGACGACCTTCCCCGGCATCTGGGCGGTCACGGCATGCGCGCCAGCTCCTACCGGGGCAGCCGGTGCCGGACCCGGGGCGGGAACAGCGGTCGGCGCTGAATAGGAAGGAGCACGCACCAGCGGCGCAACGCTCGGACGCACCGGCCTGACCGCCGGCTGTGGGCGGGACGGCAACTCAACCGTGTAGGTGACGCCGTTGACCAGGACCGAAATCGGGGACTTCGAAGTATCCCCCACCTCCACGTCGTAGGTCTTGCCGCCGACGACGATTCGGTATCGCCGAAAACTCATCGCACCCCCCGGCCGTGGGACTCCATCTGACGACGACGCCCGTCCAGCAGCCAGGGGTTCAACCCGGCGACCGGCGCCATGTTGCCGGGGCCAGCCGCCGGCCTGACGTCTCGCTCGGCGACCGCCAGCGCAACCGCGATCGCGGCCGCGAGGGCGGCGTCTTCGTCGACCCCCGAGCCGGCCCTGGGCATTGATTCTGGATTCACCATGATTTGTCTCGCATCGGCCCGGGCATCTTAAACCACATCTATCGCCGCAACCCTGAGCCTGCCGTTTTCAACCACCGTGAGGCGGGTCAACGAGGTTGGCTCGCGCGGAGTTGCGATCTCAACCCTGACCGGAAGCCCGTCGATCACCATCTCAGTGACCTGCACGACCGGCTCCTCCAACGCCATCCCGGCCAGCCCCGCAATCGCAGTGCGGGTGGCTTGCTGCGCTTCTTCGACCGTGACCTTCGAGAACCTGATCTTGGTTCCCGGAGCCGCCTGGGCAAGCAGCGGGATATCCACGGTCGCCACAACGCCGATCTTGGGGTAGCCGCCGGTCGTCTGCCGGTCCGCCAGCAGAACGATCGGCCGCGCATCCCCGGGAACCTGGATCGCACCGGTCACCACGGCGTCGGAAACGATGTCGTAACGCTTGCCGTGGGCCTCGATCGCCGGCCCGTCCAACCGCACACCCTGGCGATCCGACTTGTCGGTCGACGTGTAGACCGATGAGTAGAACGTCTCAAGGCCGCGCTCGGTGAAACGGTCTTCCTGGGGACCCGGGACCACCCTGACGCTGATCTCGGCCCCGTAGCGCGGGATGATCGCATCGGGGGCACGCCGCCCGGCGTGAACAGTGCGGCCCGGCGTGCCGATAGGCACCTCGTCGCCCTGCTTCAACGCCCGGCCGTGGTGGCCGCCGACGCCCGCTGCGAGATATGTAGAACGCGAGCCCATCGTCAGGGGCACCTCGAATCCGCCCGCGACGCACAGGTACGAACGCAGGCCGAACCTGGGCGACTGCATCGAAAGGCGGTCACCAGGGATCGCGGCGATCGTCTGGTTCATCTGCACGGGCACGCCGTTCAAGTCCGGAGAAAGGTCCGCTCCGGTCAATGCAAATACCGTGTCCGCGGCGAACTCGAAGACAGCGCCGCCAAAGGTGATCTCGATCGCCGCCGAGTTCGCAGGGTTGCCCACCAGGCGGTTCCCGAGCGTCAGAGCGTGGGCGTCCACGGCGCCGGACACCGAGATCCCGAACCGGGAGAAGCCAAATCGGCCCTGGTCCTGGACCGTGGCGAGAGGACCGCCCGAGGTGACGCGCAACACGGTCAGAACCCTCTGCGCCGTACGGGGATCTCGTACCTGCCGTCGTGCACGAGGTCACGGACGGCATCCGCCTCCTCGGCGCTGACTCGCACAAATCGCATGAAGCTGCCCGGCATGATCGCTACCGGGGGCTCGTGGTCGGGGCGGAACAACGGCGCCGGCGTCCGCCCGATGATCTGCCACCCGCCTGGGGTCGCCAGCGGATAGATTCCGGTCTGCTGCTCCGCGATACCGACCGAGCCAACGGGAACGCGCGTCCGCGGGGTCTTCAAGCGCGGACAGGCAATCCTCGGGTCAAGCCCGCCAAGGTAAGGGAATCCGGGCGCGAACCCGAGCATGTAGACGCGGTAAGTCGGGAAGGTGTGGTGCCCGATCACCTCCTCTTCGGTAAGCCCGGCATGCCTGGCAACTTCGGGAAGGTCGGGTCCGTCGGCGCCCCCGTACGCAACCGGCACCTCGAAAACGAACCGTCGATCCTCCCTGTGCGGACGTGCTGAAACTGCCGCAGCAGCCATCTGTTCGAAGTTCCGGGCCATTTCTGCAAACCCCGTCCGCAAAGGGTCGTAGCGCACCAGCAACGAGCGGTAGGTCGGGATCAGCTCCTGGACGCCCGGGACCGACGCTCTTTCGATCGCAGTCGCCAGTTCATAGACCTGCTGATTCAGGCCGGGGTCGATCGCGTCCCCCAACTCGATGACGAGCGCGGACTCGCCCGCAGGCAGGATGCGAACTCGCGGGCCGGCTTCCAGCGTCAAGACGCCCGAGCACCCATGATGCTTGCCATCGGCCTGACCTCTACCCCGGCCTTCCCGAGCTCCCTGCGGACTTCCGCAGCCAGGCGCACCGCGCCAGGGGTGTCACCGTGCAGGCAAATGGTGTCTGCGATGAAGTCGATTTCTTTGCCTTCGATCGTGACGACACGCCCCTCACACGCCAGTTTCAGCGTTCGCCGAACAACCGCCTCTTCATCGTGTATGACCGCACCCGGTTGTGATCTTGGGACAAGGGTCCCTTGCGGAGTAATCGCACGATCGGCATATGCCTCCCGGGCGACCTTCAGCCCGGCCCGCCGGGCAATTGTCTCCCACTGCGATCCCGCAAGCACGACCAGGATCAGAGACGGGTCATATGCCTTCACAGCCTCGACGATGGCCGTCGCCTCCGCCGGGTCCCGTACCGCCTTGTTGTACATCGCCCCATGCGGCTTGACGTGCTGCAGCCGGTGGCCGCGAACAAAACCAGCAAGCGCTCCGATCTGATAGGTCACGACATTCCGCACTTCTGCGGGCGTCAACGACATGTCGCGCCTGCCAAACCCGGCCAGGTCCGGGTACGAAGGATGCGCGCCTATGCCCGCGCCCTGCTCTTCGGCCAACCGCACGGTACGCGCCATCCAATCGGGGTCGCCGGCATGGAAACCGGCTGCGATATTGACCGAGGAGACGTGCTTTACGACCTCTTCGTCAAGCCCGAGCTTGTAGGTCCCGAACGACTCCCCCATGTCGCAATTGAAGTCAATTGCGCCCCTGGGCTCACTGGACACCCGCCATACCTCCGATGCGGCCGCGCCGGCGGCCGACCTACGACCCGACAGGGTCATCCTGAGGGTCAAACGAATCCATAGCGTACCTCGGCCGGGGAGGCATGGCACGTCGCCTGATCGGGAGGCGGTTCTCTTAACCGATGCCGCCTGGCCAGTCGAACCCCAGGCGCCGTTCGCGCATGCTGACGAATCTCCCCTGGCCAAGCACGATGTGGTCCAGAACGTCGATATCCAGGATGCGTCCCGCCTCCGCCAACCGCCTGGTGGTGGCAACGTCTTCGGTGCTGGGCGCAGGGTCGCCAGACGGGTGGTTGTGTACGACGACAAGCGCCGGACACACGCGGCGGACGGCTTCCGCAAAGACCTCGGCGGGACGGACCACCGCGGCATTGACGCTTCCCACATACACCGGATGCACGGCCAGAACCTGGTTCTTGGTATTGAGGAGGACCACCTTCAGGTGCTCGCGCTCGAGTCCGGACATCTGCGGCATCAACAGCGCGGCGATGTCTGCAGGCGAGCTTATCGACGACCGATCATCCGGGCGCAGAGCGGCCACGCGGCGCCCAAGTTCCAGTCCCGCGAGCAGCTGGCACGCCTTGGCGTCCGACAACCCGCGCTCATTGCATAGCTCGGCGTACGAGACGCGGCCCAATCCGGCCAGCCCGTTGAACCTGGCGAGTAGGCGGCCGGCGGCGGCCAACGCGCTCTCCCCCGCGGTCCCGGTGCGGAGGAGGATCGCGATCAATTCGGCATTCGCAAGTTGCGGCGGCCCGTAATCCCGTAGCCGCTCCCGCGGCCGGTCCGATTCCGGCATGTCGCGCAAAGCCGTTCGGGTTGCCTGAGAGCGCGCGGTTTCCACGGGCAGTGATCGGTCGGGGAACCTGGGCATTCGTTATCACCTCGCTCGGCGAGGCGTCTCCCCGCTGTTCAGATTAGTGGGAGGGGTTGTGCAAATCCCATCGCCGGCTGGCAGCCCGAACGCGGGGGGCCCGGATTCGCTCCGGGCCTCTCCGCTGACCTCTCTGCGGCGGCATGCCTTATGGCAGCCGTGCGGCGGGCCCCTCAGACCTCTGATCGGTCCCGGCTACCCGATGGATGGCACCGGCACGGTCTTGCCGGTCCTGAACGCCTCATTCACCGCGTCCGTGAACTCCATGTATGCCACGCCGTCATAGAAGTTGGTGCGCGTGACCTGCTCGACGCCGCGCACTGCGCTTATGAACTCCTCTTCGACCCGCCAACCGATGCGCTTTTCGCGCGGTACGTCGATCGGCCGGAGGTCCTTGTCGTCCCGCTTGGCGCCGTGGAGCACCCGCTTGGGGTCGATATGCAGGGTTCCGTCAGTGCCGAAGATCCAGGTGTCCTCGGCGGGCGCGAAGCCGGAGACCGCGCTGACATTGATGCGCGCCTGGGCGCCGCAGGCAAGCGCAGCGATCATGTCCAGGTGGTCCGGGATCGACATCGCGTACCGCCTGCCGTCTTCGGTCATCCGGTACTTGACCACCACCTGCCCCATCGCGGCCACCGACGTCGCCGGGCCAAGCCAGCGCATCATCGCCTCGTAGAAGATCCCCATCTGCATGATGTTGTTGCCACTGAGGTACGGGTCGTGCCGCCAGTGCTTGGGCGAGTCGAAATCGGCGAACTTTCCCGTCGAGACGCGCATGTCCACGCCCACCGGGTCACCTAAATAGCCGTCGGCGATCAAGTCGATGATGTGGCGGTCCAGCTCGAGCGTGTGCGGCGCCGGGACGATCTGCGTCACCAGGTCGGGGTTCGCCTTCGACGCCTCCAGCATGTCGCGCGCTTCCTGCGCGTTGGCCGCCATGCGCGCCTCGACCAGCACGTGCTTCCCGGCGTCCAGCGCGGCGAGCGTCAGCGTGCAGTGCATGTAAGGCCAGGTGCCGATACAGACCGCATCGATCGACTCGTCGTCAAGGATCTGGCGCCAGTCGTCGCACACGGTGGCGATGTCGAACTCCCCGGCCACTCTTTCGCCGGACGCTCTAGTCCGGTTCGCGACCGCGGCCACCTCAACGCCCTTGATGGCTTTGAGACCCGGTATGTGGCGCAGTCTGGTGTTCGCGCCCGCTCCGATGATTCCTACCCGAACGTCGTCACCAGGCATCTTCGCCTCCCAGCCACGCGGTGTCGGCTCTGGCCGTTTCAATTCCGAGTGCCACAGAACCGCACAAGCGTAGCCGCGGCATGTACAGGTGTCGAGTCCCGGCATGCGGGCCGGGCGACCGGACGGCACACGCGCTCGCGCACTCACGCCGGCAGCGCGCCATACAATTAATTCCGGAGGGGTATTTGGCCAACGAACGTCCGCTGAGCGTCGTACTCGACGCCGATTCCGTCGTCATCGCGTGGTCCGATGGCCGGGAATGCCGGTACGGCTACCGGGACCTGCGCCTCGCTTGCGCCTGCGCTGCCTGCATCGAGGAGATGTCCGGCCGCCGCCTGTTGAACCCGGCGACCGTACCACTCGACATAATCGCGGTCGACCAGATGCAGGTCGGCAGGTACGCCCTCCAGTTCCTGTGGAGCGACGGCCATGCGACCGGAATCTACCCCTTCAGAATGCTCCGCGAACTCTGCGCCGGGGCTGCGCCCGAAAGCTAGAGACCCAGCAGTTTCCGGGTCGTCGCAACCACCGCTGGCGCGTCGGGTATGAACACGGTTTCCAGCGGCCGGCTGTACGGGACCGGGGTGTGGGGACCGGTGACTCGCTTCACCGGCGCATCCAGGTAGTCGAATGCCTGGTCCGCGATCACCGCGGCGATCTCCGACGCCATGCTGCAACGCGGCGTGTCCTCGTCGACGATTACAACCCGGTTCGTCTTCTTGACCGAGTCGAGAATGATGTCTTCGTCAAGGGGAGACATGCTCAGGACGTCGATTACGTCGGCGCTCACGCCTTGCTTCGCAAGCTCGTCGGCCGCCTGCTTGCAGACCTCGGTCGTCCACGACATGCCGACCAGCGTGACATCGGAGCCCTCGCGCACGCGCCTGCCTTTGCCTATCTCCACCACGTAGGACTCATCGGGCACGAACCCGCTCAGGTTGATCAGCTTCTTGTGGTTGCAGACGATGACTGGGTCGTCGTCGCGAATCGCGGCGGCCAGGAGCCCCCGCACGGTGTACGGGTCGGAAGGCGCCACGATCTTCAGGCCGGGGATGTGGGCAATGATCGAGTAGAAGTTCTCCGAGTGCTGGGCCGCGTGGCCGGTGCCCGCGCCTGAGCGTGCAAAGAGGGTGATCGGGATCTTGGTCTGGCCACCAAACATGTAGCGGCTCTTGGCGGCGTTGGACAACAACTGGTCGAACGCCACCGTGGTGAAGTCGAAGTACATGAGGTCGACCACCGGCCGGGTGCCCGTCAGGGCCGCGCCCACCGCCGCTCCCACCATCGCCGCTTCCGAGATCGGGGTGTCCTTGATGCGCTTGGCCCCGAACTCCTGGATCAACCCCTTGGTCGCCGCGAAGGGCCCGCCCCAGGAGTCGATGATGCCCAGGTGCTCGCGCCCCGCGCCGCCAGCCACGTCCTCGCCCATGATGAAGACACTGGGATCCCTGCGCAGCTCGTCGCGCAGCGTCTTGTTGAATGCCTCGCGGTACCGCATCTCCTTCCCTGGCACGTTGGTGCCAGGACCGAGCGGATTCGCCTGCGTTGTTTCCTTGACCGTGGTCGCCATTACGTGAAGTACTCCTGCTGCCTGCTGACAGGCCCTGGCCCGGGAACTAGCGGAGGCCCACCACCGAGTTGGAATAGCTGACATACACGTCGGTGTAAAGCTCCTCGACCGGGGGCAGCGGGCTCTCAAGCGCAAACTTCACCGCGCCCTCGATCTCGGCATCGATCGCCTTCCGAATCGCCGCCAGTTCCGCGGCGGTCATCTGCTTCTGCTGGGTCACCCGCTGCTCGAAATTCGGAATCGGATCGCGCTTCCGCCAGAGGTCCTCTTCTTCCTTGAGCCGGTACTTGAGCGGATCATCCGCGTGGTAATGCCCGTGGTAACGGTAAGTCTTGAGCTCGAGCAGCGTCGGGCCTTCCCCTGCCCGTGCCCGCCGGACCGCCTCGCCGGCCGCTTCGAAGACGGCGAAGACGTCCATGCCGTCGACGACCACGCCCGGGATACCGTAACCGGCCGCCCGGTCCGCGATGTCCGTGCCGGCGACGGCGTATTCGACCGGCGTGGACTCGGCGTAGTGGTTGTTCTCGCAGGCGAAGATGACCGGCAGCCGCCAGATCGCTGCCAGGTTCATGCTCTCGTGCACCACGCCCTGACTGGTGGCGCCGTCGCCGAAGAACGCCACACCGACCGCCTTTGAACCGTTGTACTGAGCGGCCAGCGCCGCGCCTACCGCAAGAGGAACGCTGGCGCCCACAATGCCATTGGCCCCCAGCATTCCCTTCGAGAAGTCAGCGATGTGCATGCTGCCGCCCTTGCCCTTGCACATCCCGGTGTAGCGACCAAAGATCTCGGCCATCATCCGCTTGGTGTCGACCCCCTTTGCGATGCAGTGGCCGTGCCCCCGGTGGGTCGAAGCGATCCAGTCCCTGGCGTCAAGATGCGCGCAGATCCCGGTCGGACCGGCTTCCTCGCCATCGGATGTGTGGGCGACGCCCATCGCGTTGCCCTTGACGGTCTCTTCCAGCAGGCGCTCTTCGAACCTGCGGATCCGATACATCGTCTCGTAGAGCCAGTGAAGCTTTTCCCGGGAGAATTGCATGGCGGGATCTTTACTCCGGATCTGCGCTTTCCCGGCGAGTAACCGGGCAAGGCCGTGGCCCCCTGGTCAATGGGACCTTAACGAGTATGGCCAGTCCGGAATCCTAGCATCGGCCCAAACAAGCGGCAATTCTCAGCTATCCGGCCCACCCGGTGGACGCCGGACGGCTTGTTGCGGATCAGGTCTTGAGCTCGAGGGACGCCAGGCGCGGAAAGGAGCCTGTCAGCTCCTGTTCTGGACGTCGCCCCGCGGCCGGAACATGGAGTCCTCGGCTACGTCGAACTTGCGAACAGGCTGGGGACCCTTCGCTCGATTGCCGACGAGCAAGGCCGCGAACCCCGCCGCCAGGCCAAGGCCGGTGAACTTCAGGAACCTGCGCCGGCTGACTCCCTCGGTTTCGGTTCGAACGGGCTCTGCCAACTGGGATCTCCTAATGCTGCGTTCTGTGCTGGTGCGGAGACCCATGCAGGTGCCCGCGTAAGTGACGTCCACGTGCCTGTCGGACGCCACTAAAATGCTCAGTGGACTGCGAAATGCATTTTAGTGGGTCATCATTGCGCCTTGCAATGTTACTTGCCTTGACACTCGCAGGGGCAAATGATACTTTTCACAAATGGCTCGCCGGGGCGTTGCCCTGCTATCTGTTCCATAGCTGAACCTTCAACCCTCGCGCTGCCCGGGATGCGCGGGATGATTGAGTAGAAAACCGAGTCGATGGACCCTGAACCTCTAACCAGGTCCCAATGGGCCGATATTGGGTTTGCGATCAAGCTGCTCTGGATCTCGATGGTCCTGATGTTCACCGGAGCCCAGGCGTTCCTAGCAGCCCACGCAATCATTCCTTCATCGGTCGCCAGCCACCATCTTTCAGCCAGGTGGCTGCGCCTCCGGCCAATGATGTACGCGGGCGGTTTCGCGTGCCTCGCCGGTGTCGCAGCCGTGTTCATCTACATAATCGCGGTGATCGGTGTGGGCGACCTCGTTCACTCGATCTATCCGCATCTTTATAGATAGCCGGGAACTCTAAAGACTTGCTCGAATTCATGAACAGGATGCGGCGAACTACGCCGCTCTGGGTGAAGATCATCGTGCCGCTCGTGGGGCTGCCGGTCACCGCCGCCCTGGCCTTCGCGGTCGTCTTCGTAATCACCGCCTGGCTGGGAAAACCGTTGCCCGTCTTCGGTTTCGGCGAAGGGCCCGAACAGCCGATCCCCTTCCCGCACACTGCGCATGCCGGGACCGCGGTGCTGGTCGATACAGCGGGCATGGCCCGCAAGGACGCGCAGGGGAACGACCTGCACGGCGTCGGGTTGGACTGCGCCTTCTGCCACCGCACCGTAACGCAGTCGGCTTCCGCTGGAATTCCCGCACGCGAGCAGTGCGTGACCTGTCACAAGGTAATCGGCTCGGCCGACAAGGACACGCTCGCGCGACTGCGCGAACTCGGACTTGGTGGCATCGAAGGCGCCATCAACTGGCAGCGCGTCCACCGTCTGCCCGACAGCGTCCGCTTCGTGCACGAGCCCCACATCCGCTATCTGACGACCCACCCCGCGGCGATCGAAAATTCCCCGGATAAGACGATCGGCAGCGCCACCTCGGTGACGCCTGCCCAGGTATGTTCCACCTGCCACGGCGACATCGCGACCATGACCAAGGTCAAGCAGGTTGAAGCGCTCAAGATGGGCCAGTGTGTGAACTGCCACCGCGACAACGGCGCGCCCACGGACTGCATCACATGCCACTTCTAAATCGACAAGCCATCTCCAGAATGCGGACTGGCGGAGCCTGATGACGAAGAGATTCACCAGACGCCAGTTCGTCACGATCGCCGGTGCCTCAACCACCGGTGCAGTCGTGTTCGCGGCTTGCAACATCCCGGAAGAGGAATTCGTCGTCCAGAGCCCGTCCAGCCTCCCCGAGGACCTGGTCAGGAGCGCCGACACCTGGTACGCGACGACGCTGGCTTCGGAGGGCGGCGACAGCGTGCTGGTCCGCGTCAATGAAGGGCGCGCCAAGAAGGTTGCTGGCAATCCTGACTTCCCGATCAACCGGGGCAAGCAAAACGTGCGGGCCGAGTACATCCTCCAGTCCATGTACCACCCCGACCGCATTGCCACCCCGATGGCCCGCCGCACCAGGGGTGCTCCGCTGCGCCCGATCTCGTGGGACGCCGCGGAAGCGCAGCTCAAGGCCTGGGTCGCCGAGTCCGGTGACCGCACGACGATCGTCACGAACCCGATGCGGGGCCACGCGGCCTGGGTCGTCGGCAACTTCGCCAGGAACGCCGGCGGGAAGCACATGGCGTTCGATCCGCTCGATCAGACCAACCTCTACGCGGCCATCAAGCGAGTGTTTGGCCAGGACCGTCTCCCGGAATTCGATATCGAGAACGCGCACACGATCCTGTCGATTGGCGCCGATTGGCTCGGGACCTGGGTGTCGCCCACGCGCTTCTCCGTCAAATACGGCGAGTTCCGGCAGGGCGAAGGCCGCACGCGCGGCACGCTCTTCCACGCCGAGTCCCGCATGTCCATCACGGCCGCCGCGGCCGACCGCTGGTTGCCGGTCAGGCCCGGCACCGAGGGCGAACTGGCGCTTGGTATCGCCCACGAAATCATCGAGAAGAAGCTAGTCCCGCAGGCGCGGATCGCGGCTTTCGAAGCAGGCGTACCGAAGGCAGTCCTGGACGCACGGACCCTCGCAAACGTCGCCCGCACCACCGGGGTCTCGGCGGACCGGATCCATGAGGTCGCCGAGGCGCTCGCGAAGCACGGCCCCAGCCTGGTGTTCGGGGGCGGGTCTGCGGGCGCTCACACCAACGGCACCAACAACCTGTCCGCCATCTATGCGCTCAACATCCTGCTGGGGTCGGTCGGCGTAAAGGGTGGCGTGTGGTTCAATCCGCCATCCCCGTTTGCCGGCGTACCTGCGGCCAGCAGCGGCGCCCCGTTCATCGAGTGGGAGCGTGAGCTCGCACGCTGGCGGGCCGGCAGCGTGGGCACGGTGATCATTCGCGACGCCAACCTGGTGTACGGCCTGCCCCGTTCGACGGATCCGGCCGGCGCGCTCGCCAACGTCGAGCACGTGGTCGCGTTTGCGACGGTACTCGACGAGACGACCGAACTGGCAGACCTGATCTTGCCCGAGAACACCGCCCTGGAAGACTGGGGCACCGATATCCCCGAGCCAGGCCCCGGATACCCGGCCGTAGCGCTGCAGCAACCCGTCGTCGGCCCCGCCTACACCCGCGATGGAACGGCGAAACTGTCCGACGCGCGGGGGTTCGCGGACACCCTGCTCAAGGTCTCTGGCGGCGCCGCGGGCGGCGCCACCATGCGCGACGTCGTGAACAGTGCGGCCGGTGGCCTGTACGGGAAGGGCTCGGGCTCAGTCAAAGCGCCGTCGGCAAGTCTCTTCATGCAGGGACTCCTGGCGCGCGGTGGCTGGTGGGACGTGTCGGCGCGTCAATCGACATCTGCGCCAGCGCTACGCGCCGTGGTGAAGGACGCAGCAGCGGACTTCTCCCAGACCGAGCCGGCTGTTGAAGGTGAAACCCTGCACCTGCTCCCGTTCGCATCTCAGAGCCTCGGCGACGGCCGCCATGCCGCCGAGCCGTGGGCCCAGGCGACTCCCGACCCGCTCACATCCGCCGTGTGGACCACGTGGGCCGAGGTCAGCAGGGAGACGGCCAAAAAGCTCGACGTTCGCCAGGGCGATCGCATCATGGTGCGGTCGCAGCTGGGCGAAATCGAGGCCCTCGTCTACATTCACCCCGCCGCCGCGCCCGACACGATCTCAATTCCGGTGGGCCAGGGCCACACCCGGATGGGACGCTACGCACAGGGGCGGGGCTCAAACGTGCTCGCCATCCTGGTCGACAAGAAGGACGCGGAGACCGGAGCCCTTGCCTGGGCGGCGACCCGCGTGAAGGTCTGGAAGGCAGGCGGTGCGCGCAAGATCCCCATGTTCGAAGGCGGCGCAGAGGAAGCCCGCGCTGTTGAGCCCGGCTTCCCGATTCTGACCGTGCGCGACGGCGAGTCGGCCGAAGATGCCAAGCATCGGTTCGAAGCAGGCCACAAGGTCCTCCATTAGCAGGTACGCGAGGCTCAGTTAATGGTTCAACCAGCACAGCAAATTGCAGCCCATCACTGGGGCATGACGGTCGATGTCGACCGCTGCACCGGATGCCAGGCGTGCGTGGTCGCGTGCCAGGCCGAAAACAACCTCCCGATCAACCTCGAGGAGCACTTCCACCAGAAACGGGCGTTCGAGTGGATTCGCGTCGAGCGTTACTGGGAAGGCGAGTTTCCGAACATCAAGGCGCGGTTCATACCTATCCTGTGCCAGCACTGTGAGAACGCGCCGTGCGAGCCGGTGTGCCCGGTGTACGCCACGTACCACAACGACCAGGGAATGAACGTCCAGGTCTACAACCGGTGCGTCGGCACCCGGTACTGCGCCAACGGTTGCCCGTACCAGGTCCGGTTCTTCAACTACTGGGAACCTGTCTGGCCGGAGGCGCTCAGGAATCAGCTGAACCCGGACGTGACAGTCCGCAGTCGTGGCGTCATGGAGAAGTGCAGCTTCTGCGTCCAGCGCATCCGCCGGGCACGCATCGAAGCCAAGCGCGACGGGCGCGCGGTCGCTGACGGTGAGATCCAGCCGGCCTGCGTCCAGGCCTGCCCGACGAACACGCTCGTCTTCGGCGATCTGAACGACCCGAACAGCAAGGTTTCCAAGCTGCGCAATGGTCGCCGGGCATACCGCCTGCTGAATGACGCCCTCCGGACCGAACCTAACGTCTACTACCTGGCCCGTGTCGACAACGACGAGGCCGAGGTCGCACATGGCTAGCAACATCACGGCAGCGCCGGACCACCGGCCAACGTTCCAGGAAGCGGCTGGCGAGCTCGTCTCGAAGGTGCGCGCTGGATCTTCTGCGTCGCGCCTCTGGCTCATGATCGCCGCCGCCCTTGCCCTTGTCGGACTGGTCGGCGTGATCGGCCGGATCATCGATGGCTACAGCGACCGTTCGGCCTGGGGCTACTACGCCGCGATGGTTTCATTCCTCTTGAGCACGGCAGCCGCCGCGCCCATGGTTTCGATCGCCCCCACGCTGGCGCGTGCAAGCTGGGTTCGCCCCGTGACACGCGTCTCACAGCTTTTCGCGTCGGTCGGCGTCGTCACTGCCCTGATGCACATCCCGTTGATGTTTGCGCTACCGCCGCTGGTTGAAGAGGGCGTTCGACGACGGTCAATCTGGTTCGGCGCGGGGGCATATACGCCCCACGTCTGGGGCACGATCGCGATCTTCGGCCTGACGTTCCTCGGCCTCGCGCTGTTATGGGCGTCATCGATCCCGGACCTGCGTGCGATCGCTGAGTCGGGTGAAGGCAGGCGCCAGCGCTGGGCTGCTCGCCTGGCCATGGGCTTCATAGGCACTGATACCCAGTGGAAGGCCCTCCGGATGCGCATCGGTGTGCTCGGATCCTTCTACTTCCTGTTCCTGATCTTCACGCACCTCGTGTTTTCGGCCGACTTCGCGATGGCGCTCGTGGCGGGCTGGAAGGACGCGATCTTCCCGATGTACCACGCCATGACAGGGCTGCAGTCGGGGCTCGCCAGCACCATCATTGCCGCCTATTTCATCCGCAGGTACGGTCACCTGGAGCGGTACATCGAGCTCGACCAGTTCTGGGCGATGTCGAAGCTGCTTTTTGCGACGTCGCTGCTCTGGTTCTACTTCTTCTTCTCGGCCTTCATCGTCTTCTGGTACGGACGGTCCGGCCCGGACCAGGCAACCAACGACCTGCTCGTTAGCGGTCCCTTCCGGTGGGCCTTCTTCGCCACCTTCTTGATGTCGTTCGTAATCCCGCTCTTCACGCTCATGTTCAACCCGGTTCGGCACAGCATCCGCGGACCGGTGATCGTGTCGTTCATCATCCTGGGCGGGATGCTCCTGGACCGCATTCGGATCTACGTGGCGGCGTGGTCGACAACGGGAATCAACGACCGGTATCTGCGGGAGATACCTGCGACCCGCTGGCCCGACATTTTCGACCTCATGGTCATCCTGGGGACGTTCGGAGCGGCCGCCCTTGCATTCATTCTTGCGACCAGGTTGATACCCGCAGTCTCGCTCTGGGAGATCCAGTACTCGCGGCTCCTGACGCGACCGGCACGGTTCATCAGGGGACACGCGTTGATCATCGGGAAGCCGGACTAAGGGAAGATGCAGCAACACCGCGAGCTAAGCGAACAGCAGATCAACGTCCAGCTCCTGAACGGCACGCTGGCCACCCCGCGCTGGTGGAAATGGGCGGTGCTGGGGCTGCTGATCATCGTCCTCGCCGGGTTCTCGACCTTCGGCTTCATGATCAACAAGGGCCTCGGCGTGACCGGTCTGAACCGTCCGGTCTTCTGGGGCACCCTGATCACTACCTTCGTCTTCTGGGTAGGCATCAGCCACGCCGGAATCATGATCTCCGCCATCCTCCGACTCACACAGGCGGAGTGGCGGCGGCCCGTCACACGCGCGGCCGAACTGTTGACGGTCTTCTCCCTCATCACCGCGCTATCCTTCCCGGTCATCCACGCCGGGAGGCCATGGCGCATCATCTACTGGATCTTGCCGTATGACTTCTCGCGCGGTATCTGGCCCAACGTCAGGTCGCCGCTGGTCTGGGACCCTGCCGCAATCGGCACGTACCTGACGGGATCGATCCTGTTCCTGTACGTGGCGTTGCTGCCCGACCTCGGGAACCTGCGCGACCGGACCGTCGGCTGGAGGAACCGGCTTTACTCCCTGCTGTCGCTGGGATGGCGCGGAAACTCCCGGCAGTGGCGAATGCAGACCACGGCGGGGATCCTGCTATCCGCCCTCATGCTGCCAATCTTCGTGTCGGTACACTCGATCGTTAGCTGGGACTTCGCAGTGACCCCGAGCGTCGAGGGCTGGCACTCCACGATCTTCGCCCCGTACTTCGTCATCGGAGCGGTCCACTCAGGCGTATCGGCCGTTGTGACGATGATGGCGCTCATGCGGTGGCTCTGGAAGTGGGACAACTTCATCCGCCCCGAGCACTTCGACGCGCTGGCGCGCTTGCTGATCGTGGTGGGCACGGCCTGGTTCGCGTTCACCCTGATCGAGCTGCTCTACAGCTTCTACACGCTAGAGGCCCAGGAACTCGCCTTCCGCGACATGCAGATCTTCCAGTGGCCATGGGCCTTCCTGTTCATCGTGTTCCTGATCACCGGCTTCTTCATCCCCGTGCCTGCCTGGCTGTTCAAGCGGGTACGTAACAGCATCCCGTGGATGTTCTGGACGTCGATCTCGGTCAACATCGGCATGTGGCTCGAACGGTTCCTCATCATCGTTCCGGCGCTGTCCAGGAAGCAGCCGTTCGTGTACACGTGGGGTTCCTACCATCCGAGCCTGACCGAAATGATGATGATCGTCTGGTCGCTGGCATTCGTCGGTATGAACATGCTGCTATTTGCCCGGTTCTTCCCGCTGATTCCGCTGTTCGAACAGAAGGAAGCACAGGCGTTCTCTTCGCGGATTCAAATCGGCCGAGCATCCGTGCCGGCCGTGCTCCGAGAACAGGAGCAGGAGTAACAAAATGGCGATCAAGAGCATCCTGGGCCTCTACGAAAGCCCGGACGCAGGGGCGAATGCGCTCGACGGCCTCCACGCGGCGGGCATCGAGCCACACCAGACCGAGGTACTGACCGGAACCCCGTACCCGGAGGGCGCCTTCGGTGAGCACGTGCCCCAGCACCGGCTCTTCAGATTCCCAGCCTTCGGCGCGATGTTCGGATTCACGCTCGCCCTCTTATACACCGCGGGAACGCAGTTGGCCTGGCCCCTGGTAACCGGTGGCAAGCCGATCCTCGCGGTACCCGCGATGTTGATCATCCTCTACGAGTTCACGATGCTGAATGCGGTGATCTTCACCGTGGTAGGCATCATTTTCGAGTCGCGCTTGCCCGACTTCTTCAGCAAGAAGGCTTACGACCGCCGTATCTCCGAAGGACTGATCGGCATCGCCGTGGCATGCGACGAGCAGAAGGTGTCGGAGGTCGAGGCCGTCCTGAAGCGGGCCGGGGCCCTGGAGATCAAGACCGCTTGATGACTTCCTTCTCTCGGATGCCCGGGCGCACTGAAATGCGCAGAATCGCGTGGATCTCGGTCCTCGTGCTGGCGGCGCTTGCTTTCGCCACGACCGGCTGCATCACGAAGCGCGGTACTTACCCGATCGAGGTGTTTCCGGAGCAGCACTACTCGCAATCCTTCAGGTCGCAGGAACCCCCAAGACTGGCTCCGGCTCCGGATGCCGTCCCCTTCTCGGTGCTGGGCGAAAGGTCAGTGCTCGAAGTTCCCGCCCGCAAGACACGCGAGTACCGGCCTGCGGTTGCCGCCGAGCTGTACCGGGTCAACTGCTCAACCTGTCACGGGAACAAGGGCGATGGCAAAGGTTCGATCGTCCCGCACCTGACGTCGCCAAACAGCTACTACGCCTCGACCGCCGGCGGGCCGTACAACGCGCCCCCGAACCTGATCCAGTCTCGTAAGAATCTGAACGAACAGGCGGTTTACTCCATCCTCACCAACGGGATCATGGTGATGCCGAAGTTCGGTTTGTTGCTGAGTGAAGAAGAGCGCTGGGACCTGGTCTCGTACATGTTCGACGCCGAGAACGGACTCGGTAAGTAGCTACGTAGCCTCGTTTCCGGGCGCCTTATTCCCACCAGTAGGCCGACCGCAGGGTTCCTGGGCTTCCGTGTCGCCGGGGTCTCATCAGATGCGCACAGCCCTGTTACCGCTAGTGATCCTGACCCTGGCCACCGTGGCGTGTGGCAGGCCTGAGCCCGGGTTGGAGCAGCGCGCGCAGCGACTTGAGTCTCAGATCATCTGCCCGGTATGCCCTGGTGAAACCCTGGACCAGTCCCAGGTCCAGGTCGCCCGGGACATGAAGGTAGTAATCCGGGAGCGCCTGAACGCCGGCGAGTCCGAAGAAGAGATCCGCCAGTACTTCGTAGATCGCTACGGCACCCGGATACTCGCGCAACCCCCGACCAGCGGCATCAGCCTGGCGGTCTGGCTCGTCCCGCCGGTCGGGTTCGCCGCAGCCGCGATCGGTCTCTACCTGGTGGTCAGGGAGATGCGTCGCCGCCGACAGCCCGCCGGGACGGGCCTGTCCGGCGCGTCCGAGGCCGGCCTCGGGCCGTACCTGAAGAAGGTCGATGAGGAGATGTCCGGGGAACGAGATGACAGTGCATGATGGCTGACCTTGGCACGATAGCGGTGCTGCTGGGGCTCGCGCTTTCCCTCTATGCGGCAGCCAGTTCGGTCGCCGGCAGGCTGGCCGGAATCCCGGAACTCGTGGTCAGCGGACGCAGGGCCGCCTACATGACCATTCCGGCGGCAGCCATCGGTTCCGGCGCCCTGGTCACTGCGTTCGTCAATCACGACTTTTCCATCAAGTACGTTTACGAGCACAGCAACCTCGTCATGGACCGCGAGTTCATCTGGGTGGCTTTCTACGCCGGCAACGATGGCTCGCTTCTGTACATCGCAACGGTATATGCAGGCATGGCCGGCCTTGCGATCTGGGTGGGCGAGCGCCAGCGCCCCGAGATCATGCCGTTCACCTCGGCGATTCTGATGGGGGTGCTGGCCTTCTTCTTCTTCGTGCTCGCAGTCTTTGCGAATCCATTCGCGCCGCTCGAGTTCTCCGCTGCCGACGGACTCGGAATCAACCCGTTGCTGTCGCACCCTGCGATGTTCGTGCACCCCCCGCTTCTCATGGCCGGACTGGCTGGAATCGCACTGCCATTTGCCTACGCTGCCGGGGCCCTGATCAGCGGCCGGACGGCGGACGAGTGGCTCGATCTTGCGCGCGTCAGCGGGATCGTGGTCTGGGCAATCCTCGGTTCGGGGGTGCTGCTTGGTGCCTGGTGGGCCTACACCATCCTTGGCTGGGGCGGCTACTGGGGCTGGGATCCGATCGAGAACGTGGCCCTGATGCCATGGCTGGCGATGACCGCGTTCATCCACTCGGTCATGGTGCAGAAACGAAGAGGCATGTTCCGCATGTGGAACATCGTGCTGCTCAACGTCGCGTTCGTACTCGCGCAATTCGGGATGTTCATCAATCGCGGCGGCCCCGTCGTATCCGTCCATTCGTTTGCAGCATCCACCCTGGGCGCCGTGTTTCTCAGTTTCATGATCCTGAGCGCGTTGTTCGCCTTCGGGGTATTCTTCTGGCGTTACCCGATGCTGCGCAGCGACCGCCCGATCGAGTCGTTCCTATCCCGTGAAGTCGCCTTCCTGGTCAATAACTTCCTCCTCCTGGGCATCGTGTTCGTGACTTTGTGGGGCGTCGTCTTCCCACTCATCACGGAGTTCGCGTCCGACGGTTCGGTGACGGTCGCCACGCCCTATTTCAACCGCGTGAACGGCCCGCTCTTCCTCGTCCTTATCGCCCTCATGGGCATCGGCCCGGTACTTGCATGGAGAAAGGCGTCCGGAGCCTCCGTGCGCCGGTGGTTGACCATCCCGCTGCTGCTGAGCGCAGCGACGGCGCTCGGTTTGGCGAGCGCGGGAATCCGCGAGCCGATCGCGATCCTGGCCTTCGCGGTTCTCGTATTCGTCGCGTCGGTGATCGCCGAGGAGTGGATCCGGGGGACGCTGGCCAGGCGGAGGGCGGGCGACAACTGGGCGTTGGGCTGGTGGCGGCTCTTGAATGGTAACCGGCCCAGGCACGGTGGCTATGTTGTTCACCTGGCGATCCTGTTGCTGGCTTTCGGTGTCGTTGGCACGCAGTTCTTCGATCAACGCGGGGATTTTGCCCTGCGGCCGGGGGAAGCAGCCACGATCGGCGACTACCGACTCGTTTACACCGGAAGCGAAGAGACGCCGAGGAGCGATCGGGTCCTGCGAACCGGCTCAATCGACGTCTACAAGGGCGCCACATTCATCGAAACGCTCCGGCCCTGGCATGCCTTTTATCCTGCCTTCAATCAGGCGTCGGTGCGAGCTGCGATCCGGTCGACGCCGATCGAAGATCTTTACGTGGTGCCCAGCGATTTCCTGAGCGACGGCCGCCTCGTACTGCGCGTCAGCATCAACCCGCTGGCCTGGTGGCTGTGGATCGCCGGGCCGGTTTTCATCGCAGGTACCGCCCTGGCGCTCTGGCCGAATCCGGCTACCGAAACGCGCAGGGCGCCTTCCCCGGCCCGCCCGCCGGCCGCTGCAGGACCGTCCTCCAGGCGGCCCGTACCGGGTGGACAGGCGGAACCGGGCTCGACGGCCTAGCCATGGGGATCGCTCTGGGCCTCGTACTGGCCATCGCCATAATCGCGGTCGTCGTCTGGCCCTTATTCCGGCCGCCGCGCACCAGCCAAGCCGGCGCCCGGCGACGCGCCCGTGAGCTCCAGGAATCCAAGGCTGAGATCTACAGGCAGATCCGTCAGGCCGAGCACGATCGCGCAACCGGGCTAATAGAGCAGGCAGACCTCGAAGCTCAGGTGGCCGATCTACGGATCCGGGCCGCTCGGGTGATCAAACAGGAAGCTGAGATGGCACCCGGAGACAGCCGGTTGGAGGCAGAGGTCGCGCAAGCGCGGGCGACGATACAGAAGCGTGGCAGGCCCGATCAGAACAAGCACGAGGTCATTCAGGGAAAGAACGAATGACCCTCAAGCGCTCTTTCACGGTCGCTTGCACCCTTTCCTTGGCCCTGTGCGTCTTCCTGGACGGGCTATCTACGGGTTCCGTGCAGGCGCAGTTCGCAGGCCAGGTGGGTGGCGTGGTCAGCAACGGAACATCCGGCGCTTCGGTACCCGAAGGTTTCGAAGTCGTCCTGATCACGACCGACCTTGAAGGAAGGCCGGTGGACCAGCAAACCACGCGGGTCGATTCCCGGGGCGTTTTCAGTTTCACCAATGTCAGGTCCGGCCAGGACGTCGTCAATCGCGTCTTGACCGACTACCAGGGAGTTATTTCCGCGATCAATTTGCAGGACGAGCTAGCCCCTGCAAATCTGAAGGTCCAGATCTTCGAGACGACGCGATCGCTGGAAACGATCGAAGTAACCAGCCACGCGCTCGTCGTACGGCCAGACGCCTCGATCAGCGCCATGGGGATCCTGGAGTACGTGACATTTCGGAACTCTGGCGACCGCACCTTTGTCGCCGACCTGACCGACCCCAAGGTCACCGGATTGAGCATGTTCCGCTTCGGCTTGCCGCCTGGCTTCGAAGGGCTCTCGGGCATCTCCGTTGACCCGCCCCTGCCGGCCGGCCAGCTTGTCGAGGTCGGTCCCGGGTTCGCCCTGACCAACCCGATCCCACCCGGTGAGTACCGGCTACTGTTCGAGTACTTCGTGCCGTACGACGGGAGCACCCTGGAGTTTGCGAAGAACCTGCCGTTTGGCGCACGCGAGCTGCGCGTGCTGATGCTCAAGGAAGCGGGCAGGGTTTCAGGAGACGGGCTTAAACCGGGCGAGGACGTGACACTCGGCCTCTCCACCTACTCCGTGGTCACCGGCGCGAACTTCGCTCGTGGGCGGCAAGTGGCACTGATGTTCGGAGAGCTGCCAGAACCGCCGCTCTTGGATCGAATCACCAACGCCATTGACGACTCCAGCGACGCCGTGAAGATCGGCGTGCCGGTGGCGGCCGGCGCCCTTCTCGCCGCCCTGCTCGGGTATGTGTTCGTCGTCCGCCGGCGGCGGACCGGGAGTGCTGTCGCCAAGGGTGCCGACGTAGTGGAAGCGGACGCTCAGGTCGAGCGCGCGACCCTCATCCAGCAGATCGCGGAACTGGATACCAGATTCGAGGCGGGCGAAATCGCAGAGGCGGAGTACCGGAGCAGGCGAGCCGAGCTTGCCGCAAGGGCGACTGGCCTGCCCGGGCGTTGACCAGGGAAGCGCCGCGCCAGGGTCGTTCGCGCGCGTCTGCACGAGTGCGCGACGCGCGAGCGCAAGGCGTTACCTGAGCTCGCCGCGTTGTGGCTGGCCGGGTCCTCAGAGGCCGGACGCGGTGAAGCTCTGAGGGATATCGTGTTAGACGTCAGCTCTTCACCGAGCCGCCATGGTAGACGTCAGCTCTTCACTGAGCCGCCGTTCAGGTTGATGGACTGGCCGGTGATATTGCGGGCGAGGTCGGAAGCCAGGAACGCCGCCAGCTTGCCGACGTCCTCAGGCGTCTGCTCCCGCCCCAGGGGTACCTGCTGCTTGACCTGGGCGAGGAAGTATTCGCGGGGGCTCAGGCGCTGATCAGGGGGCAGGTGCGACTGCCGGCGCTCACTGATCCTCTCCCAGAGCGGCGTCCAGAGCAGTCCCGGGCAGATGCAGTTCACATTGATGCCGAACTGGGCAAGCCTGAGCGCGAAGGCCTGGGACACGTTGATCGCCGACGCCTTGCTGGCCGAGTAGTGCACGAAACCAACCACGGAGCGCCGCCCCGCGGTCGACGCGATATTGATGATCTTGCCGGCGCGCCGTTCTTTCATGTGGGCCTGTGCGGACTCGATCCCGTGGACGATCCCCATCACGTTGACCATGTAGGCGCGATCCCAGTCGTCGCCGTTGCTGTGAGACCTGGTCCACCACTCCCGGCCACCGCCCACGCCGGCGTTGTTGACCAGGATGTCGATCTTGCCGAACTTGCTGAGGGTCGTCGACACCATGGCATCGGTCGAGGCACGCCGGGTGACGTCAGTCTCCAGCGCGATCGACCGTCGGCCGAGTTTTTCGATCGCCCGCGCCGTGTCGGTGGCGTTCTCGATGCTCGTGTCTGCAATGACAACATCGGCCCCGCGCTGCGCAAGGACCATGGCGATCCCCTTGCCGATCCCCGACGCGCCGCCGGTAACGATCGCGATCCGGTCTGAAAGCAACTCGGCTACCTCAGGAAAGCGCCGCCATCGACGTTGATGGCCTGACCGGTGATGTTCCGAGCGTCCTCAGACACCAGGAATGCGATGAGATTGCCGATGTCCTCCGGCGTCTGCTCTCGCTTCAACGGGATGACGTCCTGGATCATCGTGTCGAAGACCTGGCGGGATGGGAGCCCCTCGTACCTGGGGTTGAACCTGGCGTAGCGATGGCCGACCTGGTCCCACATGGGCGTCCAGAGCAGGCCCGGGCAGACGGCGTTTACGTTGATGTTGAACGGGGCAAGCTCGTCCGCAACCGCCTGCGTGTAATTGATGACCGCGGCCTTCGACGCCGAGTAGTGCGGCAGGGCTGGGCGGCCTTCTCGACCGGCTATCGACGCGATGTTGATGATCTTGCCGGCGCGTTGCGTGCGCATCACCGGCGATACCGCGTTGGTGGCGTTTGCAATGCCTTTGACGTTGACCTCAAAAGCAGCGATCCAGTCTTCCTCACGCGAATCCGCGGAGGTGTGCCAGCCACGCGCGCCTGCCACGCCAGCGTTGTTGACGAGGATGTCGATGTGGCCGAACCGGGCGAGGACATCGGCGACCGACTTCTCGATCGAGTCCGGCTTTGTCACGTCAGCGACCACCGCCATGGACGGCACTCCCATGGCAGCGAAGTCGCTCGCAGTCCTCTCGGCGGTGTCGGCGTCGAGGTCTGCGACAACGATCGCGGCGCGGTACCTGACGAGGACCTCACCGATCCCCCGCCCTATTCCGGTGGCGCCACCGGTAACGATCGCTACTCGGTCCTTCAGTTCCAAGCTGATTTCGCTTCCTGAACGAGCATGAACTGCGCCTGCCACCGTGGAATCGCGGTCCAGGTCGGCGCGCCGGCCACACTGCCCGACTTTCCCAGAAATCGCCCCGTACGGGCGCCAAAGGGAAGGTGATTATACTGCCGACGCCCGTCGCTGGAAGCGCGCTTGATCCGGATCGGACTCGCAGCGGGCTCCACCAATTCAATCCGAGGTTTCTTGTCATGGGAACGAGCCGGGCCAAGGCGCTCGATTACGCCTATCAACTGTTAGACCGGCCAAGCGCGCATGTGCGCGTCAGGCTCGTCCAGAATCACACTGGAGTGTCGCTGCTTCACAAGGGCCGGCTCCTCACACGGGTGTACATCAATCGGAGCGGGATGCGGGCGTCGCTTGCGATGGCGGACGCGCTGGGCGTCAAGATCCCGGCGCTGAACCGGTCGGAGGAAGCGGTCGTGTCTACCGGGCTCCTGTACCGGGTACTCGCTCTCTCCCAGCTGGACTTCCGTAAGCCAGAGGCCATGGAGATGGCCCGGCACCTCCTCGAGGAGGCCGACGCGATGCGCGGCGAGCGGCAGGATGACCTGTAGGCAGTACAATCACAACCCGTGAATCTAGGCGAGCTACAGGCCGGACACCGTTTTCCGCGCTACCAATTCTCTTTCACCGACTCCGACATCGACGCATACGTCGCGGCGACCGGCGATTTGTCTCCGAGCGCGGCCCCGGGGCACCACCGCATCGTCCCGCCGATGGCGCTGATCGCCGCCGGGCTGAGCCACATGATTCAGCTGCTGGGGTTGTCGGCGGGCACCGTCCACGCCGGCCAGGAGTGCGAGTTCCTGCTGCCCGTGAGACCGGGCGTCGCGGTGTTCGCCGACACCGAACTGGTCGCTTCCTCGGTCAGGCGCGGCAGTCGCTTTGCGACGGTCGCAACGCAGTTCTTCGACGCCCGCGGGCAGAAGCTAGCCGCCTCGTCAAGCACCGTCATCGTGCCGGCATGACTGGCGACGCCGCGCGCATTGAGCCCGGGCAGCGCCTGCCCGAGATCGTCAAACAGGTGACCCAGGAGCAGGTAGGCGCCTACGCCGAAGCCGCCGGTGATTTCAACCCGATTCACCTCGACGAAACCTACGCCGCGGGGACTCAATTCGGGCGGCGCATCGCTCACGGTATGCTTGTGCTTGCCTTTGTCTCGGAGATGATGGCCACGGCGTTCCCACGGGAGTGGCCGACCACCGGTCGGCTCAAGGTCCGTTTCAAGGCGCCGGTGTTCCCGGGAGAGACGGTGCGCACGACCGGCGAGGCGATCTCAGTCAGCGGTGCCAGCGGCCCGGGGCAGGTCATCGAATATCGGGTTGGAGTTCTTAAGCCGGACGGCACCGAAGCAATTGCCGGCCAGGCATTTGTTACCGTCACGGGCTAGCGGAGGAAGCGCGGATTGACCACACCACCGAACATGGTGACGATCGCCCTGGACGCTATGGGCGGCGATTTTGCGCCGGCAGAGACCGTCGCCGGTGCGGTCCTGGCGATGAAACAGGGAGGCGTCGCGCTGGCGCTGGTCGGGGACCCCGCCGCTCTCAAGGCGGAGCTGGCGAAGTTCCCGGGCTCTGAAAGGTTGCCAGCCCAGATCGTGCCCTCCGAGGATGTCGTACGCGAGGGCGAGCATCCGGCCATGGCCTTCCGGAGCAAGCCGCGTGCCTCGATCTTCGTGGCCACAGGCGTGGTCAAGGCTGGCAAGGCCAGGGCCGTAGTGAGCATGGGCTCGACCGGGGCGACCATCGCCGCCGCCACCGTGCTTTTCGGCACCTTTGAAGGGATCGACCGCGCCGCGCTGGGTGGCCCGATCATCGGGACTGCGCCCGGGACGATCGTCATCGATGTCGGCACGAACGTGGAGTGCAAGCCGCGACAGCTGGCCGACTTTGCCGCGCTCGGGACCGCAATGTCCCGAATCCTCTACGGTGTGGAGAGTCCGCGGGTAGCGATCCTCAGCGTCGGCGCCGAAGAGGGCAAGGGGAACAAACTGGTCCTCGAAGCGACACCGCTCTTGAAACAGAGCGGGCTGAACTTCATCGGCAACGTCGAAGGTACCGATCTGCCCTTCGGCAAGGCCGAGATCATCGTCTGCGAAGGCTTCTCCGGCAACGTCGTGATGAAGCTCACGGAGGGTCTTGGCGAGGCGCTTGCCAACGACCTGCGTTCGCACCTGGGCGGCAAGCTGGCCGCGGATGAGGTCGAGCGGATCGCGACGCGGGTGTACGAGCTAACCAACCGGGCCGAGGCGTACGGCGGCGGGCCGCTCCTCGGGGTCAAGGGCGTGGCGGTCGTAGGCCATGGCCGCGCCCGGGCCCAGGCCGTGGCCAACGCGATTCACACGGCCCGCAAGTCAGTCCAGAACGGTTTCGTGGAGGCCGCGGCGAAAGAAGTTGCCCGGCTCCGCGGCAAGCTCGGCGAACCGCCGCCGGCGACGGCCTGAACTCACAGCTGGGGATCACGGATCTTGCCTGACACACCAAGGACCGCCCTGGTCACAGGGGCATCGAGGGGGATCGGACGGGCGATTGCGCTAAGGCTCGCCGCCGCCGGGCACCGCGTGGTCGTGAACTACAACACCCACGGGGAGGACGCCGAGAAAGTCGTCGCCGAGATCACCGCCGCCGGCGGGACGTCGATGGCGCTGCAGGCTAATGTTGCCGATCGTGCCGCCCTCAAGAACATGTTCGAGACGGCCGAGGCCGCATACGGCCCCGTCGAGATCCTGGTGAACAACGCCGGGATCATCAAGGACGCGCTGCTGATCCGCATGAAGGACGAGGACTGGGACCGGGTCATCCATACCAATCTCAACGGCACGTACTACTGCTGCAAGCTGGCCGTACCGGGGATGTTGAAGGGACGCTGGGGGCGGATCATCAACATCACTTCCGTGGTCGGAATCCGAGGGAACATCGGTCAGGCGAACTATTCGGCGTCCAAGGGCGCCATCGACACTCTCACGCTGACGCTCGCCAAGGAGCTCGCGACACGGCACATCACCGTAAACGCGATCGCGCCAGGCTACGTCGAAACGGCAACGGTCGAAGTGCTGTCGCAACAGCTGAAGGACAAGATCCTGACCTGGGTACCCATGGGCCGCTTCGGGACGCCGGACGAGGTGGCCGTGGCGGCCGACTTCCTGGCACGTGAAGAGGCTCGCTACATTACCGGCGTTGTGTTGCGTGTCGATGGCGGAATGGCCATCTAGATCGGGCCAGGTTCAGGTCCGGACTGGCGTGACGGACCCTGAGCCAGTCGAAGGGTGACGTCCCATGAGCTCGCTTAAAGGCAAGGTCGCACTGGTGACCGGCGGTTCCCGGGGGATCGGCCGAGCGATCGCGCTCGAACTTGCCAGGCGGGGCTGCGACGTGGCCTTCAACTACTTCCGTAACCACGAGGCCGCACGCGAGGCGGAGGCGCAGATCAGCGCCGCCGGCGTTCGCTGCCTGAGGGTACGCGCCCACCTGGGCGAGCCAGAGACGATCGCCGAGATGTTCAAGAAGGTCACGAGCGAGCTGGGCCCGCTCAGCATCCTCGTCAACAATGCGGCGTCAGGCGTCATGCGGCCCGCAGCGGAACTCGAGACCAAGCACTGGGACTGGACGCTGGACATCAACGCCCGTGCACCGTGGCTGTGCGCCATCGAGGCGTCCAAGGTCATGCCAGAGGGCGGACGCATCGTGAACATCTCGAGCCCCGGCTCGTTCAAGGTATTGCCGGACTACTTCGCGGTCGGCGTGTCGAAGGCCGCTCTCGAAGCCCTGACGCGCTACCTCGCGGTGGAGCTCGGTCCAAAAATGATCGCGGTGAACGGGGTCTCCGCCAGCTTCGTCCAGACGGACGCGCTCGACGCCTTCCCCGATTCAAATGCAATCAAGCAGATCGCCAGCCGCCCGACGCCTGCAGGACGTGCCGTGACCCCTGAGGACGTCGCCAGGGTCGTGGCGTGGCTGTGCGCCGACGACACGTGGATGATCCGCGGCCAGACGATCCTGGTCGATGGCGGCGAGACCATCAGCTTCCGCTAAGGCGCTTCGCGTCATACCCGCTTGATATTCGGGACGCCTCGGGTCCTCGGCTCAATGAAGCCCTCGACCATCGCCTGTGTCCACCAGGTGTTCAGCGGGGAATTCCCACAAGACGATTCCCGTTCTCTTCCCGACTGCAAAGTCGCAGGCCGTTCGGTTCCAACGGGTACGCGATCTACCGGTCATCAGGCCAGTAAAGAGTGTTGTTTTGGACGGTGTTCCTGAGAGTCCTCTGTAACTCGCACAGCCCCTTGTATTTCGCCAGCCTCAGTCCGGTAGGAAGGTGATCCGTCTGCGCAAATGAGGGCGGGGTAGTACGACCTCAAGCAACTGGCGCACCTCCGGCAAGGACGCGGCCATCCCCTCTTACCCTCGGTCGAACTGAAACGACTTCAGGCAGGCCAGCGCAAGCAGGCCGAGCGTCATGTGGTGGTACCAGACCCGGTACCTGGTACGGTACCCGCCTCAGCCTGATCTCTTCCGCGCGAGCGCCCCGGCCAAAGGCAAGCTGAACCTCCGCCGCCTATGACCCGCGCAGGGCACGACTGCACGCTTAACGCATGCGGTTGTTCGAATTCCAGGGGTCCGCGTTCTTGCCGATCTTCTTCCTGATCGGGTCGGTGATCCTTGCGAGATCGCGGCTCGTGGCCGCATCCAGCTTCACGTCGAGAGTCGGCAGGTTCCTCTTCAACTCATCCGGCGTCCTTGCGCCTACCAGGAACGACATCACGCCGCGCCGCTGGCGGATCCAGGCGAGCGACACCTCGGCCATCGAGGCGCCAACTCGATCGGCGACCCTCTGAATCTTGCGAACGGCCTCGAACACCTCTTTCTCGGCGCCGGGATCGTCGTGGCGGGCCATCGGCCGCTTGTTCGAGAAGAGCCTGGTGCGGGCCAGCCCCTCGGGCACGTCGTCCGCCGACCGGTAGCGGCCCGTGAGCAGGCCCTGCGCAAGCGGGCTGTAACAGATGATGCCCACCCTGTTCTTCGTGCAGAGCGGCTTGATCTCATACTCGATCGCCCGCCACACGAGGCTGTACGGGATCTGGTCCGAGACGATGTCCGCGAGCCCCAGCGCGTGGGTGAGGTCTTGCCTTGCGAAGTTGCTCACGCCGATGGTGCGGATCTTCCCCGCCTTCTTCAGTCTCTCGAGAGCGTCGATCGACTCTTCAAGCGGTACTTCGCGCGTCGCCGAGCCACCGGAGCCCATGGCAGCCTTCGCCCCGGGCTGCGGCACCGCCGAACGGCTCGGCCAGTGGATCTGGTAGAGGTCGATGTAGTCGGTCCCGAGATTCTTGAGGCTGCGTTCACACGCCAGCATGAGGTCCTCGGACGCCAGGTGGTTCGGGCTGACCTTGGTCGCGATGACGGCTTCCGTGCGCCTGCCCTTCAGCCCCTGGCCAAGGATCCGCTCAGACTTCCCTTCCTCATAGCCTTCGGCCGTGTCGAAGAAGTTGATGCCGGCATCGAGGGCAGCGTGCACGGTATCGATCGAGTCGCTGTCTTCCTGGTGCCCCCAGACGGCGCCGCCCGCGAATGGCCAGCACCCGAGCGCCATCACGGACACCCTGATATCGGTCTTACCCAGCGGTCGGTACTGCACGTCTGCCCTCCCCGGCTCCTCGCAAGCGCGGCAATTCTGGCCCTCGCGGTTTCGGAGAGGATTTTAAGCCAGTGGCAACGACACCACTGCAGCGTTACCGCCGCCAGCGACCGCGAGGCGCGTCCCGGGATCCCAGTGGCCGCGACGCACGAACGCAAGGGCCACGTGTGCGTCGAGGATTTCAGGCGCCGCCACCGTGCGCACCTCGCCGACCTTCCTGCCCTCAGCCGCAAGCGCCGCGCCTGATACCAGTGGTGTATCGCAGCGGACGGTTACGAGCCGGCGTTGAACCTTGTCGTAAGTATCAAGCCGGGCCACGACCTCCTGGCCTACGTAGCATCCCTTCTGGAAGTCGATCAGGCCGTTCAGATTCGCTTCATGCGGATTGACTCGCTCGTCGAGCTCGCTCCCCCACTCGGGTGCGCCGCGGGCCACGCGCAGGGCGTCCCATGCCGCCCGGTCTGCCGCCACCGCACCGCTCTTTTCCAGCTCACGCGCCAGGTCCCCAACCGACGATTGCTGCGACACCAACTCAATCACCGGGATCCCCAGGGCGTCAGTCCGCGCGACCACCAGGTTCCCGGCGATCTCGCCGCAGGCGCCGCCTGGCAGTACCAGGTCCTCCGCGCCAGCCAGCGAGGCAATCATGCGCGGCGACTCCGGCCCTACGAGGGTCAGCTGGGCGAGTTCGCTCGACCGGTCACGGGGCTCCGAGTCCTCGGCGAAGGTGAACTTGTCCAGCCACTCGAGCAAGCGCTGCGCCGCCCCGGCACTGCCGATCAGGAGAATGGGCCGGCCCTTGCGCCTGACGACCGTGACGACGTCGACAATTCTTGCCTCGGCCGTCGTAATCACCGTCCTGCGGACCCCGCCTTCCCCGAGGGAAAGCAGGTCGTTGGTGGATAGCCGGTGCAGCAGGTCCAGTGCATCGGCGCCGCGGTGCTCGATGCGGGTGAGATGGGAGCCGTCGAAGAACGCCGCACCACCGAGCGCTGCCTGGTAAGCGGCCCGGGAGTGTGATTTCGTGACCGGTATCAACGGACCCCCACGCACGCTTTCGGCCGCGGTCTGCGGCCGGTCTGGAGGCGCATGGGCTCTGGGAAAGGCGTGGCGGCTATACCGAGAACGAGGTGCCGCAGCCGCAGGTCTTCTTTGCGTTGGGGTTCGAGAAAGTGAACCCCTTGCCGTTCAGTCCGTCCGAGAAGTCAAGCAGCATCCCGGCCAGGTAGACGAACGCCTTCTTTGGGACGTAGAGCTCGATGCCCTCGTCATGGATGACCTTGTCGGCCTCGTCCGGGCCGTCAACGATGTCGAGGACGTAAGTCAGCCCCGAGCAGCCGCCACCTTTGACCGAAACCTTGAGGCCGAACTGCGGCATGGCCTTCGCCAGCGCGAATTCCTTGACCTTGGAGGCGGCCTTCTCGGTGATCTTCACCGTGTTGATAGGGATGGCGGGGGGTGTCTGGGTGGTCATCGACTTCCAATCGGATCACGTGATCCGGGCCTGGCCGGATATTCCATGCTTTTTCGCATCACCTTCGTTTTTATTCTAGGAACCCCCCTTTGCCGGGTCAACCACATGCCGCCTTGGTTACAATGGACGTTCGTATCTGCGGAGAGTTTCGAGCGCGTGGCCGAAACCGCCCGCCGGCGGAAGTGACGCTTGAAGATCTACACGAAGAAGGGCGACGAGGGAGAGACCAGCCTCCTATTCGGGGGCCGGATTTCCAAGACCGACCCACGGGTGATCGCCTACGGGACGGTCGATGAGGCCATTTCCGCAATGGGGCTGGCGCGCGCGACAGCCCGGGACGGATGGGTGCGAGGGAAGCTGTTTGAGGCCCAGCGCGACCTGTTCACGGTGATGTCAGAGCTGGCCTCTGCGCCCTCCGAACACGAACGCTTCAAGAAGCACTTCAAGGCGCTTACGCCCGAGCGGACCGCCGCCCTCGAGGCATTGATCGATTACGTCGACGCCCGGATCAAGCTGCCTCCCTCGTTCGTCATCCCCGGCGCGTCGGCCGGCTCGGCCGCGATCGACTTGGCCCGCGCCGTAGTACGCCGGGCCGAGCGGGACATCATCGCCCTTGGCCAGGTGAGCCAGTTGATGAATCCAGAAATCGTCAGGTACTTGAATCGCTGCTCGGACGCATTGTTCATGCTGGCGAGGTATGAGGACCGGGAACTCTCCCCCGAACTCGTCACTGGCACGCGGGTCGAGCGCGGGAAAGCTGACACACCTTGACCGGTAAGCCGCGGATCGTCGTAATCGACCACCGCTCGGCCAATATCCACAGCGTTGCCAAGGCCCTGGTTCGGTGCGGCGTTGAACCGGTGGTCAGCTCTGCCCCAGAAGACCTCGCGCGGGCCGACGGCGCGGTGCTTCCGGGCGTGGGCGCAATCGACGCCGCGATGCGCGCGCTCACCCGCCTGGAGCTGATCGAGCCGATCAAGCGTTTCGTGGCCGCCGGCAGGCCGTTGCTGTGCGTATGCCTGGGCATGCAGCTCCTGTTCCCGCGCTCCGAAGAAGGGCGTGAGGGGGGCCTGGGGCTGGTCGACGGCAACGTCGTGCGCTTTGAAGACGGCATGCACTCAGCCTACGGCGACGGTGCATTGAAGGTGCCGCACATGGGGTGGAACCGGGTGCACCTGAGCGATGACGCGCGCGCCCACCCCGTCTTTGCGGGCGTGCCGCAGGAAAGCTATTTCTACTTCGTCCACAGCTACCACTGCAGGCCGGCCGACCAGGCGCGCATTGCGGCGACGACCGACTACGGGGTCAGCGTGTGTGCTGCGTTGATCGATGGCGAGATCATCGCGACGCAGTTCCACCCCGAGAAAAGCGGCGTCGTTGGGCTGAGGATCTACGAGAATTTCGTGGCCTATGTGACCGCGCGCGCTGCTGCACGCGCAGCAGGTTGACCGCCATGGAGGTCATTCCCGCCATCGATCTGCGGGGCGGCCGGTGTGTCCGCCTGTTCCAGGGCGACTACGGCAAGGAGACGGTTTACTCGGACGATCCGGCCGGGGTCGCTCGTCGCTGGCACGCTGCGGGAGCGACGCGAATTCACGTAGTGGACCTGGATGGCGCACGCGATGGAGTGCCCGGCAACCGTCAGGCGGTCGCACGAATCGCGGCGGCGACGCCGCTGCCGATCCAGCTTGGGGGTGGCATACGTACTGCGGTTGGCGCCGTGGGGGCGATCGAATCCGGGGCCGGCCGAGTAGTTTTCGGGACCGCTGCGATCGAAACGCCGGATGAAGTGAAGGGCGCCATCAAGCGGCTCGGCGCGGAGCGGGTCATCGTGAGCGTAGACGCCCGCAAGGGGAAAGTTGCGACCAGGGGCTGGACGAACGCCACCGAAGTCGATGCCGTCGACCTCATGCGAAACATGATCGATGCGGGCGTCGGCCGCTTCATGTACACGGACATCGCTCGGGACGGCACATCTGCCCACCCCAATTTCGAGTCCATCGAGGCTATACTTGGATTGATCGACCGGCCCATCATCGCCGCCGGCGGCATCGCGGAAATCGCCGACCTCGAGAGACTTGCCCGAATCGGGGTTGAAGCTGCCGTATGCGGCAAGGCCATTTATACGGGCGAAATAGAGCTCGCTGAGGCGATCAGGCGGGTTTCGGAGATCAAGAGCTAATGCCAAGAGAAACTTCCGCGCGCAAATCCCCGCGAAGGGAGGCAGCGAATGGCGTCGAGAAGCCGGCCCGGGTTGCCACCAAGACGCCGGTTGAGCCGCCGGCGCCGGCCCGCTACGAGCACCTCGATCCGATCCAGCTGTTTACCCTGCTGCCGATCCGCGTCTATCAGCACATCGCCGATATCGGCGCCGGCCAGGGGTACCTGACCCTCCCGCTGGCCAAGTACGCCTACGACGGCAAGGTAATCGCGATCGACGCGCAGCAGTCGAGCCTCGACGTCATCAAGGAACGGGTAGCACAGGCCCGGCTCAGCAATGTCGCGGTCCTGCAGAGCAAGGATGGGAAGATCCCTCTCCAGGATGCCTCGGTGGACGGCGTGGTCATGTCGCCCGTACTGCACGAGTCGAAGCAGCCGGTCGCGCTCCTCAAGGAGGTCGGACGGGTACTCAAGGCCGACGGGTGGATCACCGCGATCGAGTGGGTCAAGAGCTCTGGCGCCGATGGCCCGTCCCCGGAGCAGCTGATCCCGCGCCCCCAGGCGGTCAAGCTGGCACAGGAGGCCGGCCTGCGCATCATTGCGCAACGCGACCTCAACTCGTACTTCTATTTCGTTCTCCTCAAGAAGAACAAGGGCAGTTCCTAGGTCCCATGCTCACCCGCCGCCTGATCCCGTGCCTCGATATCGACGGCGGACGGGTGGTCAAAGGCACCAGCTTCGTGAACCTGCGCGATGCGGGCGATCCTGCCCAGCTGGCGGCGCTTTACGACAGTGAAGGCGCGGATGAGCTGGTCTTCCTGGACATCACCGCGAGCTCCGACGAGCGGGACACGATGATTGACGTGGTTCGCCGCGTGTCGTCGCAGGTATTCATCCCTCTGACCGTCGGCGGCGGCCTCCGCAACGTCGAGGACATGCGCAAGATGCTCGAGGCCGGCGCCGATAAGATCGCAGTGAACTCCGCCGCAGTCAGCCGTCCGTCGCTGATCGAAGAGGGGGCCCGGGAGTTCGGCTCGCAGTGCATCGTCCTGGCCATGGACGTCAAGCGCGTGCAAGACCCCGTTACAGCCCAGCGCCCGGGAACGCCCCGGATGGTCGCCGAGGCGCCGTGGCAGGTATTTACCCACGGCGGTCGCCGCCCCACGGCCATCGACCCGATCAAGTGGTCGAGGATCGGCGCCTCGCTGGGCGCCGGCGAACTGCTGGTCACGAGCATGGATGCCGACGGGAGGCGCGCCGGATACGACCTGGACCTGCTGGCGGCGATCTCAAGCAGCGTTGACGTGCCGGTGATCGCCAGCGGGGGTGCAGGCCGGTTGGAACATCTCTACGAGGCCCTGGCGGCCGGCAAGGCCGATGCGGTACTGGCCGCCAGCATCTTCCACTTCCGTACCCACACGATCCAGGAGGCGAAGGCGTACCTGGCCGAACGGGGCGTGCCCGTGCGACCGGCGCCGGCCAGTTGAACCGGGAAGACGTGAACCCCGGGCTGCCGCGTCTGCGCCGGCCCAGGGCGATCCTCTTTGACGTCTACGACACCCTGTTCATCAACGGGGTGGAGGAGTGGGTCGGCACGTTCGAGCGCATCTGCCGCGCGCAGTCGTTGCAGATCGGTGCGAAAGAGCTCTGGACCCACTGGAAGCGGATCGAGGTCGGCTTTCGACAGAGGCGTACGAACCTGGCTGATCCAAGCATGAGCCCCCCGTTCAAATCCTACGCGGTGGCATGGACCGAGTGCTTCGCGCAGACCTTCAAAGAGCTGGGCCTGAAAGGTGATGCCTCAGGCGCGGCACAGCGGTCGGTCACTGACATGTCGAAGAGGCCGATCTTCGAAGACACGAAACCGGCCCTGGCCGCGCTCCGACCCATCGCCAGGCTCGGAGTATTCTCAAATGCGGACGATGCATTTCTGAGGCCCCTGCTTGGGGATTCCAGGCTCGAGTTCGAGGTCGTTGCCAGCTCGGAGTCCGCCGCGGTCTACAAGCCGGCGACCGCCGCGTTTCACCACCTGGCAGGCCTGATGAAGGTGGAAACCCGGGACGCGTGGTATGTCGGAGATCAACTGCACGACGATGTCCTGGGCGCCCGGAGCGTCGGCATGGTGGCGATCTGGATAAACCGGAAGCACGCACCGCGCGGGCATGATGGCCCGGTGCCGGATGCGACCATTGACGATCTGCGACAGCTCACTGTGCTGCTGGACAGGTCGACCTGAGTTCCATCTGCAGGAGGTCGAAAAGTGTTGCGCTTCGACGACAGAGGATTGATTCCGGCCGTAGTCCAGGACGCCTCGACGCACCAGGTCCTCACGGTCGCCTATATGAACGCTGAGGCCGTCAATCGGAGCCTCAAGGGCCCCGACGTGTGGTTCTACAGCCGCAGCCGGAACGAGCTGTGGCACAAGGGCGAGACGTCGGGCAACTTCCTGAAGGTGAAGACGATCGAAGTGGATTGCGATGGCGACACCTTGCTTGTCACGGTGGAGCCGACCGGTCCCGCCTGCCACACGGGAGAGACATCCTGTTTCCACCGTCCGCTGGAGCCCGAGCGGACCGATCAGCAGGCGACCGGGCCAGGGGTCCTGTCCGAGCTGTTCGGTGTCATCGAGGACCGCCGGCAGAACCCCGCCGAGACCTCCTACACCTCGAAGCTGTTTGCCCAGGGGCGTGAGCGCATCGCCCAGAAGTTGATCGAAGAGGCGGGCGAGACCGCTATCGCCGGACTTGGCGCCGAGCCAGCCCGGATGGTCGAGGAGACCGCCGACCTCCTGTACAACGTACTGGTGCTGGCTTCTGCCGCAGGCGTGCGACCGGACGATATCTGGGCGGAGCTCGCACGCCGGCGCAAGGCCGGTGGCACGGCCGCGCGAGCTTAGTTCTCGCCACCCGCCGGCTGGGCTTGCGCCAGGTTGTCCTGCGCGATCGCCGCGTTCATGGCGCAGATCGCAACTTCGATCTGCGCATCGTCGGGTTCCCGCGTCGTCAGCTCCTGCAGGAGAAGGTTCGGCCCAGTGATCACCCGAACCCACCGGTTCTTCGGATGGCTACCGGCAAACCGGATGATCTCGTAGCTGATAGCTGCGATCACCGGCACGAGAAGGATCCTCGATGCGACCACCAGGGGCAGCGGGTCGCGCGGCACGAACATGAACACCACGATCGAGACCACCATGACCGTAAGCAAGAAGGCGGTGCCGCAACGCGGGTGGGCCCGCGGGAACCGTCGCACGCTTGCGATGTCCAGCTCGGCGCCCGCTTCGTGCGCGGCGACCGCCATGTGCTCGGCGCCGTGGTAGGCGAGGACCCGCTGGACGTCTTTCAGACGCGCGATCAGATAGATATAAGCGATGAACGCCCCGAGCCGTAGCGCGCCCTCTGCGACGTTCGCGCCAAAGTCGGAGATGCCGCCCGCCTCGAGCCACTTCGAAGCGAAAAGCGGCAGCATGAAGAACAGCCCGATGCCTACCAGTATCGCCACGAGCAAGGTCAACGCGATCGTGACCGGTGAGGTGGGTTCACTGGAATCGCCCTCGTCCATGGCCAGCGAGGCCGACATGGTCAGCGCCTGCATGCCGACCACGAGGGTCTCGGCGAACACGAGGACGCCACGGATCAGGGGGACGGTGCGGAATCGCCCGCCGGCCCAGCCCGGGATCTTGAGCTCGCGCGTTTCGATCGAGTTGTCGGGACGGCGGACGGCAAGTGCGGCGCTGGTTCGGCCGCGGATCATCACGCCTTCAACAACGGCCTGGCCGCCGTAGTTGAACCTTCTTGGCACCGGGGATATGGACTTTGGCCGGCTAGGACTTGGCGGAGTCCAGCTTGTAGCGACGCATCAGGCGTTCGACGCGTCCTTCGGTGTCGACGATCTTCTGCTCGCCCGTGTAGTACGGGTGGCACTTGCCGCAGATCGTCAACCTGAACTCAGCTGCGGTCGAACCGACCGCTTCGTACCTGGTCCCACAGGACGTGCAGACGATGTCAGGCGTCTGGTGATAGACGGGGTGAATACCGGCCTTCATTGATCGGCCCCTTATGCCTGGCTCGTCGAATCGCTGAACGGTCGCACGTTCACGCGGCGCCGGTCCTGGCTGGGCCGGTCGTAGTCGACCTGTCCGTCGACCAGCGCGAACAACGTGTGGTCCTTGCCGATTCCGACGTTCTGGCCGGGCTTCACGGGCGTGCCGCGCTGACGCACCAGGATGGTGCCGGCGCTGACAAGTTCGCCGCTGTACCTCTTGACTCCGAGGCGCTGGCCAGGACTGTTGCGACCGTTACGGGACGTGCCGCCACCCTTCTTCGAAGCCATATCAGGCCTCCGCCTTCTTGCGTGTGCGGGTCCGGCGTGCCGGCGCCGCGGTGGTCTCAATACTCTTGACCAGGATGCTGGTCAGCTTTTGTCGATGGCCGTTCTTCTGGCGGTACCGGGTCTTGGCCTTGTACTTGAAGATGGTCAGCTTGTCGCCCTTGACCTGGTCCGAGATCTCGGCGATCACGGAGGCATGTGCCACCCTGGGCGTGCCAACCACGATCTTGCCGCCGACGGAAGTCAGAAGGACCTCACCCAGCGTCACCCTATCGCCGGCAGCCCCTTCGATCTTTTCGACCTCAAGGGTGTCCCCCGGACGAACGCGATACTGTTTGCCGCCGCTCTTGATTATTGCGTAGTCAGTCATGCTTTGTTCTGTACCTGCCCAACCTGTTAAGTGTATGTGTGCGACTTGAGCAGCGTCAAGATTCAGAGGGCCCGGACGTGACCACTGCCGACAAACCCATGCTCGAAGGCGCCCGCGCCTACTTCGAACAGGCCGTCGGACGGCTGGGCCTGGGCGACGACATGCGCCAGCTGCTCCTGCACCCCTGGCGGGAGCTGACCGTGGCTGTGCCGGTGCGTAGAGATGACGGCTCCTTCTCGGTCTTCACCGGATTCCGTGTGCAGCACAACGGCGCCCGCGGACCCTACAAGGGCGGCGTGCGTTATCACCCGCGCGCCGACCTGGATCACACACGTGCGCTGGCGATGCTGATGAGCTGGAAGACCGCCCTGGCGGATATCCCCTTCGGTGGCGCCAAGGGCGGCGTGGTGGTAGATCCGCAAGCCCTGTCCGTGGCGGAACTGAATCGCCTCACCCGCCGGTATACCAGCCAGATCGGACACTTGATCGGCGTGAACCGGGATATCCCTGCCCCCGACCTGGGGACGAACGCGCAGACTATGGCATGGATGATGGACGCCTACGGCGCAACCCACGGATATACGCCTGGAATCGTGACCGGAAAGCCAGTCGAGCTTGGTGGATCGGCCGGCCGCGAGGCCGCGCCTGGCCGTGGCGCCGCGCTGATTGCCGCGATGGCGGCAAGGGACCTGCGGATTGATATCTCCGGCGCTACCGTCGCCATCCAGGGCTTCGGCCAGGTCGGCTCGTGGGCCGCAAAAACCATCAACGAGGCTGGCGCGCGCGTCATAGCGGTAAGCGATGCCCTGGGCGCGATCTACAACCCCAACGGTGTCGACGTATGGGAGACAGACCGCCATTATGCGGTCAATGGCACTGTGAAGGGCGCACCCAACGCAGAGCCGATCACGAACGCGGAGCTGCTGGCCCTTGATTGCCAGATCCTGATCCCGGCTGCGATCGAGGACGTCATCCACAGCGGAAACGCAAGTAAGGTCAGGGCCCGCATCATCGTCGAGGCGGCGAACGCACCCGTGACCTTCGAGGCCGATCAGATCCTGAACGACCGCGGGGTAGTGATCATCCCCGACATTCTCGCCAACGCGGGCGGCGTGATCGTCTCCTACTTCGAGTGGGCGCAGAACATCCAGGAGTTCCGCTGGGACGAACAGCGCGTCAATCAGGAATTGACCGGGTTCATGACACGCTCATATAAGGCGGTCACTGACATGATGCGCGAGCAGAGTACGAACCACCGGACGGCCGCCTACTCGGTCGCCGTCGCCAGGGTGGAGCGCGCCACGAAACTGCGAGGCTTCGTAACCTCGTGACCGACCCCAGAAAGGGCCGCTCCGGATCCCGCGGCTGGTACAAATTCTTCTGGTAGGACTCGGCGAGCTGGGCCTCAACTTCGGCCACCGGGAGCTTCGATCCTGTCTGGTCGGTCAGGGCCTGCCCGAAGGGCGTGAGGCCTGAGAGGTCTCCCCAGGGACTGCGAATTCCACTGGCCCGACCTGATCACGCACCTGGTGCAGTGGCAGAAGGCGGCGCGCACCGAGACGACCAGGGCGAGCGCGGGGGCCATGCCCCGCTCCGGCATCGATCCCAACAGCCACGCGTCGCGTACGACCCGCGCCGTGCCAGTCACTCGCCCACTGGCGTTGGCGGAATCGATCGGCAGGAATGGCGACTTTGCCATGGAGGCCTTGCAGTGCCGATCAAGGTGGTCGAGTTACTTCTTGACTGCCCTCTCGGATGGCTCGCCAAGAATCTGCCTGAGCTAGGCCTCGGAGGTGATCACGTCCAGGAAACTCGCACTCATCCCGGCCGCCTCCCAGGCAGGGGGAAGTCCGGTGTCACCGTCGGAAGCGGACCGCGCCGGCCAGATTCTAAGGGTGCTGAGCGAGTCCCGGTGTAGACAGGCCCGGGTCAGCTGTATTTGCCACGGAAGTAGACGAGGGGGCGCGCGTCGAGTGTGTCTACCTCCTCGACCCTGGCGATGAAGATCGTGTGGTCGCCCGCTTCGTGCTCGGAAACGACGGCACATCCCATCCGGGCGATCGCCCCGGTGATGACCGGCCAGCGTCCGCCAAGGGTGTCGAACGGGATCTCGACGTCCCCGGTGCGGGCCGCGGTCGGGCGAACGAAGTACTCGGCGATCGGCCTCTGGGACTCGGCCAGGATGCTGAGGCCGAACAGGCGTGTAGTGCGGATGAGCCGGTGCGTGTTTCGATTGTGGCCCACGCAGGCCAGGGCAAGCGGCGGCTCCAGGGACACCGAGGTCACGCCGTTTGCCGTCATCCCGTGGATCCTGCCGTCGGGCTCAACGGTCGTAATAACCACGACGCCCGTGGCAAATCTGCCCCAGGCGTCGCGAAACCGTGCCGCGGAGTTATCCACCCGGGTCAGCGGCGCCGCCGCCCACGCCGTGGCTGGTCTTCCTCTTCTTTCGTGTCCTCGGCGTCTTCGTCCTCGGCCGCGTCGACTTCGCCGTCCTCGTTGTCCTCGTTCAGTTCCTCAACGTCAGGGCCGTCGCCGTTATCCGAATCATCATCGACCTCATCGGGGTCGATGGTGGCAACCGGTGTGCGGCGGGAAGACTTGGCCACGATGGCCGATACGGCGTCGCCCGACTCCAGCTTTTGCAGCGTGACGCCCTGCGTGATCCGGCCCATGGTGCGCAGCTCGTCGATCGGCATCTTGATCAGCAGCGCCTTCTCGGTCGCCAGCATCACCTCGTCCTCGTCCTTGACGACCTGCGCAGCAACGATCTTGCCGTTCTTCGGCGTCAGCCTGAACGTGAGGATGCCCTGGCCACCCCGTCCCTGCTGACGGTACGACTGCAAGGTCGACATCTTGCCGAACCCGCGGCGAGTGGCGATGAGCAGGCGGCCGCCCTCGATCGTCACGTCCATGGCGACAACCTTGTCGCCGTCCTGCAGGCGTATCCCGCGCATGCCGCCGGCGGCACGCTGCCGGGCCCTGATCGACGCGCTCGGGAAGCGGATCGACCGCCCCTGCTCGGTGACGATCAGGATGTCCTGCTCATTCAAAGCCAGCACCACCGATTGGACGGAATCCCCTGCCTTCAGGTTCATCGCGTTCAGTCCAGACCGGCGCATGTTCGCCAGCTTCGACAGGTGCATGCGCTTCACGAAGCCCTTCAGCGTGCACAGGACGATGTAGGTGTCTTCTACGTGCGATTCAACCGATAGCAGGGCGTTGACACGCTCGCCCGCATCCAGCGGAACCAGGTTGACGAGGAGCGTGCCGCGCGAGGTCCGCGAGAGGTCGTTCGGCAATTCGAACGCCCGAACGGTGAACACGCGCCCGCGGTTCGTGAAGAAGAGCATGTGGTCGTGCGTGTCGGCGACCAGCAAGAACTGGATGACGTCGTCTTCCTTGGTCATTCTCTGACCCTTGACGCCTTTGCCGCCTCGGTGCTGGCGGTTGTAGGTGCTGGAAGAGATGCGCTTCACATAGCCGGCCTTGCTGAGGGTGATGACCACTTCCTCGTGGGGCTCGGTGTCTTCGCGGCGCCACTCGCCAATCTCTTCCTGGTGCACGACCGTCTGGCGCTCGCTGCCGAACTTGCGCTTGAGCTCAAGGGCCTCGCGTCGCACCACGCCCAGGATCTTCGTCTGGCTGGCCAGCAGGGCTTCCAGGTCGGAGATCTCGGCCACCAGGGCGTTGTACTCCTCCTCGATCTTCTCGCGCTCAAGGGCGGCCAGCCGGCGCAACTGCATGTCCAGGATCGCCTGGGCCTGGACCTCGCTCAGCGAGAACTCTTTCATGAGGGCGGTACGGGCGGCATCGACGTCGGCCGAGGCGCGGATCAACTCGATCACGCGATCGATGTTGTCGACCGCTATGCGCAACCCTTCCACGATGTGCAGCCGGGCACGGGCCTTCCGAAGGTCGAACTGCGCCCTGCGTGTAATTACTTCCCGGCGGAAGTCAATGAAATGTCGCAGCGCCTGCTTCAGGTTCAAGACCTGGGGCATGCCATCCACGAGGGCGAGCATGTTGACCGAGAAGGCGGTCCGCAGCAGCGTGTGCTTGTAGAGGTTGTTCATGACGACGTCGGCCGAAGCGCCGCGTCGTAGCTCGACTACGATGCGCATGCCCTTGCGGTCGGACTCGTCCCTGACCTCGGAAATGCCCTCGATCTTCTTGGTCTTGGCCAGGTCGGCGATCTTGGCAACCAGCATTGCCTTGTTGACCTGGAACGGTATCTCGGTAATGACGATCCGCAGGCGGTCCGACTTCTTGATCTCTTCCACTTCGTGGGTCGACTGGACGACGATGCGTCCGCGACCGGTCGCGTAGGCATTCCGCACGCCCTCGATGCCCCAGATGTGCGCGCCGGTCGGGAAGTCGGGCCCCTTCACGAACTTCAGCAGGTCCTCGACGGTGGCGTCGGCATGGTCGATCAGGTGAACGATCCCGTCACAGATCTCGCTCAGGTTGTGAGGGGGAATGTTCGTGGCCATGCCGACCGCGATACCCGCGGAGCCGTTTACCAGCAACTGCGGGAGGCGCGCAGGCAGGACCAGCGGCTCCTTGAGCGAGGCGTCGAAGTTATCGCCCCAGTCGACGGTGTCGCGATCGAGGTCGGAGAGAAGCATGTCGGCGATCGGGGCGAGTCGTGCCTCGGTGTAACGCATGGCTGCGGGCGGGTCGCCGTCGATGCTGCCGAAGTTGCCCTGGCCATCGATGAGCGGGTCACGCATCGAGAAGTTCTGGGCCAGCCGAACCATGGCGTCGTACACGGACTGGTCACCGTGCGGGTGGTACTTGCCCAGCACCTCGCCGACAAGTCGAGCGCTCTTCTTGTACGCCGAGGTCGGCCGCATGCCGAGCTCGTTCATGGCGTAGAGGATGCGCCGTTGCACTGGCTTGAGCCCGTCCCGTACGTCGGGGAGCGCACGGGCCACGATCACGCTCATGGCGTAATCGAGGAATGAGCTGCGCATCTCGTCGTCGATACGGACCGGGCGAATCTGGCCGACTACATCGGAAGGGGTCGTCATTCTGGACTCCAGGCGCCGCTACGTGAAGGGTCGTCAGTCCCCGCGGTGGATGCCGTTCAGGGGGCCGGATCGCGCTCTGCAATGGGCGCGCGCGACGCACCTTGCAATTGTATCTGCTGGAAGGTAGCGAATCAACGAAATTCGTCGCGCCGTAACCCGAGTTCCCGGCAGCTCTGCAAAAGGTTGCCCAGATGACCGCAGGGAAAGTGCCCCGCGGCCAGCTCAGGCCGGAGGCCCGCCCCGCGCCCGATCCGCCAGCGCGGGGATAAGGTTCTCGAACCCCGCGGGCACGCCGGGCAGGTGGACCGGCCACTGCACGCCGATGATGAAATGGTCGCCCGGGATCTCGATCGCTTCGACGATGCCGTCCTCGACGGCGAAGGCACTCGACATCAGTCCCTTGCCCCGCCGAGCCTCGGTTATGCCGTGGGCATGCCTGCCTTTAACCGCCACGACGCCGGCGCCACCAACGATCGACGACACCTTGCCACCCATGGTGAGGAACACGCGGTGCCTCGACGGCGACTCGGGCACATTGTGGCTCGGGGACTCGATGGGCGCCCGCCCTCCGTAGGCGGCATTCAGGGCCTGCATCCCCCACTCGATGCCGAGAACAGGAAGGTCGGCGCCAAGCGCTTCGACCAGCGCTACCGGCGGGACGGAAACCTCGGGATTGAACGACCCATTACCCGCCACCAGCAACGCGCAGGAGTGCGGCGGCAGGTGTTCGTCCGGCTGGACTGCCAGCGGCATTGCCGCCGCGCCCTCGAGCGCAGCCCGGCAGATCGCAGATTCGGCGGGGTCCAGCGCAACGACGGCGATCGTGGGCCTCGACGCCCGGTCTCCTAAAACGGGATGCCCCAGAGCGCGTACCAGTTTTCCAGGTGTCGGTCCGTGGCGATCCCTGCGTGGCGCATCAACGCGCCCATGCTGAGCTCCGCGGGGCGGTCTCGCTGATCCTTGCCCTCTTTGTCCTTGCCCTGCGGGATGAACGGGTAGTAGGCCTGGCGCAGGTAGCTGTAGATGAAGTACCCCGCGCTGCCAGGCTTCCAATCGCGCGCTTCGGTGACCGCCGCAAGGTTGGCACCGGGATAGAACTCGAAAACCGCGGCCAGTCGATGCTCCTTCGCGCCGTTCGCCTGTATGGCATTGCCCACCGTGTAGACCGAACTGACCAGGTCCGGAAAGTTGCCGTCGTCCAGAACGACCCAGCGGGTGCCGTGGGCGTCGTCGACCAGGTCGAATCCGGTCTTCGTAGCGCCTTCTCCCTCGTGGAGGATCGGCCCCAGCCGGGTCTTCAACTCATTCAGGAATGGGACATCGGCAGGCCGGAAGATGATGCCGGCCCGCCGGGAAGGCACGATTTCGCGCCGTGCAAACAGCTTTTCGCACGCTTTGATCAGCGTCGATATGGCGTCCCAGTCATCCCTGGGCTTGCTGCGACCGAAGAATCCCAATTTCCTAGCGCCCGAACCTCATCTGCTGCTCAAGTTCCCGCAAGCGCCTGACCCTCTCTTCGACCGGCGGATGGGTCGAGAAGAGGTGGAGGATCTTGTCGCCGCGAACCGCCAGGGGGGCGAACATGAATGCCGCCGCCCCCTGCGCCTGTCGCAGGTCCTTCTCGGGGATGTGCCCCAGAGACCCCGTGATCTTCAGGAGCGCGGAGGCCAGCGAGCCGGGGTCCCCGGTCAGTTCGGCGCCACCGTGATCGGCGTCGAACTCCCGGTACCTAGTCAGCGCCAGGACCAGCAACTGGCCCACGAAGTACACGACAAACGTGACGAGATACACGACCATCAGCGCGCCAGCGTTGCCGCCCTCGCGCCGCCCTCCCCCACCCATGCCGCCGAAGAGCATGCTCCAGAAGAACATCTGCATCAAGAAGCTAGCGAGAGTCACGAAGAAGCTGGCAATGGCCAGCACCAGCATGTCCCGGTTCTGCACGTGGGACAGCTCATGGCCAATTACCGCTTCAAGCTCGCGCTCGCTCAGCCGCTCCCGTATCCCCGTGGTGACGGCCACGAGCGCCTTCTTCGGGCTGCGCCCGGTCGCGAACGCGTTGGGGATGGCGTTCTTCATCACCGCCACCTGAGGCATCGGCATGCCGGCACGCGTCGCCAGCCGCTCGATCATGGCGTGTAACTCAGGCTCCTGTTCCCTGGTGACGACCTTGGCGCCCGTCGACCAGATGATGAGTTTGTCGGACAGGAAGAACTGGAACAGGGCCATAAGGCCCACGACCGAGCCGACGAACAAGAGGGGCACGCCAAACGCCCAGAGCACCAGCGTGAAGATGGCGTACAGGATGCCCAGCATGAACATCGTGAAGTACATACGCGTGACCAGTCCCGGATCCCTCCGGAAGCTGCGCGCGGTTGTGATGGCCATCGGTACCTCCCTGACTTCGAAGCCGCATGGGGCGCCCCGGGGCGCCTCGATCAGTACAGGCCAAGCGGCGACCAACGTGCTCGCCCGCGGTCGTCATGCCGTCACGCGGACGCTACCATTGGATTGTATAGGAGCAAGAGAAGTCACCGATCAACTGCAGCTAATCGAACAGACCGCCACCGACGCCGCGCTCCAGGCTGCCGGACTGGTGGCGGGTCGCTTCGGCAAAAAACTGGACGTATCCCGCAAGCCGCACGACAGCAACACTCTCGTGACGGACGCCGACTTCGCGAGCCAGAAGTTGATCGCCGACATCGTTGCCGCGCGCTTCCCCGACCATGTCGTGCTCGGCGAGGAGGACAAGCCAGACGATGCCCGCCCCGCAGCCGAGTTCGTGTGGGCGGTCGACCCGATCGACGGAACCACTAACTTTGTAAACGGCATGCCGGTGTACGCGGTTTCAATCGGGGTCCTGCAACGCGGCCGCCCGGTGGTCGCCGCCTGCGCCCTTCCCTGGCCGGGGGAACCGTCCTCGATCGCCCTCCACGCCCGCAAGGGAGCGGGCGCCTGGCTCGGTGAGCGGCGTCTCCAGATCCAGGCCGGCGCAACCAATGCCGCACCGACTTCCGGGCGGATCGCAGCGGTGCCCGGCGGACTCCGCCGAAGCTACCGGTTGAGCAAGGAGTACATGAAGGCAGTCGGGGAGGTCAGGCAGTCCGGCAGCGCCGTCTACGACCAGGCGCTCGTCGCGCTGGGCATCGCCGGCTATTCCATCACCGGCCCGGCGAGAATCTGGGACTTTGCCGCAGGCGTCCTGATCGTCCGGGAAGCCGGTGGGGTCGCCATGACGCCGGTGGATGACACCAAAGGGGGCAAAACGGATCGCTGGAGGCCGCTCGAGTCCTTCGCAACCCCCTACGGCAACGATGGAGACACCCTCAAGCGCATGCGGGCCTGGTACGGGCAGGTCTTGCTCGGTAGTCCCGACATCGTCGACTACGTCACCGGCAATGTACGCCCGCGTCGACCTTCTACGGTCGGGCGCCTTCGACGCATGGTGCTCACGGGGCACCGCCGCAAGAATGCCGGGCCGGCCCGGGACAAGCCCGGCAAGTAGTTCCCGCGGTCCCGCCTGCAGAAGGCGAGGGCAGGTCGACTAGCCTGTGCGCATGCGCAGCCAGCGCATGGCTGCTTCCCCTTCCGCCGCCTGGAACTGCCGTACCCGTGGGATACCTGGCGAGAGAGGCTGAGCGGCCTGCCATGTGAAGTAGCCGGCGACCGCCGCCACCGCCGACGCGCTAGCCCCGGGGTCCGCAGCGCCGTCGGTAGGAAATAGCTTCAATAGCGATTCCGGGTCGGGGCCGCCCTGCATTCCCACGCTCGGGGCGAAACCGACGAAGTCCACCCACGCGGCTCCTGTGCAGGCATACAGACGTTTCGCTCAAGAACCTCGGGCAGGCGGCGGCCAGGCAGCGAGGCGAACGGCGCCAGCTTCAGCCGCTCGGCGAGCTCGTTCAGTGCTCGACACACGCGACCTGGCTCTTTGTCGGTCCAGGGGAGTTGCGGCTCCCACCCGTCGATAGTACGAAAAGCCGGCGTGACCCAGCCTCCGGGCCATGGTCAATGCTCCAGATGAACTCCGGGACCGGTAGACCTGGAGGAAGCCAGGAGACGTGTGGATCGCGCGTCGGTGAATATCGGGCGAGTCGGCGTTTGGCTACGGCCCAACGCTCTTTACGAACGCCCGGTCACCATCGCCATGCTCCAGCACGGCGGCCAGGCCGGGTGAGAATCCGCCCGGTCTGGAGGGTGCCTGACCAACCTTCCGCCGAGACGCTCTTCGCTCGATGCCCGCACGCGCTGAGGCAACTGTTCCCTGGTGATCCGGTCGCCGCGACCGGGAGGACCTTACGATCTTCGCTGGTGGACGGCACCATTACCTGGGCAACGCCATCTCGTCCCGTGCCGCGCAGAAAGGACTACGTTCCGGGTGATTTGCCCTTGCTGGCGGTATGCTGCAGGAGCCAGTACTCCATTGAATCTGCCAGCGCCAGCCAGCTGGCTTCAATGATGTTGCCGGACGCACCTACCGTGTGCCACGTGTGCTGCCCATCCGACGACTCGATCTGGACCCGGACCACCGCGTTGGTGCCCGTGCCATCCGCTACCACTCTCACCTTGTAGTCGGTCAGCTTCACGACCGCGAGGTGGGGGAAGAACTGCAGGAGCGCTTTGCGGAGCGCGTTGTCCAGCGAGTTGACGGGGCCGTTGCCCTCCGCGGCCGTGTGGAGCACATGCTCGCCCACGCGCACCTTGATCGTCGCTTCTGAGGTCAGGTTTTCTCCGTTGGCCGGACTTGATCCGCCGGCGCCCGGGTGCCGTGACTGCACGATCACCATGAAATCGACCAGTTCGAAAGGCGGCTCGTAATTGGGCAGCGTGCGCCTGACCAGGACCTCGAACGACGCTGCCGCCCGTTCGTACGCGAAGCCCCTGGCCTCCTGCGCCTTGACGTGGTTCACGATGTTGCGGGCATCGTCCCGGGTGATCTCGCCGCCGAGTCCCAGCTCCTCCACCTGCTGCAGGATCGTGCTGCGGCCTGCCAGCTCCGACACGACGAGTGCGTTTCGGTTGCCGACGACGTCAGGTGGTACGTGCTGGTACGACTCCGCAAGCTTTTCGACCGCAGCCGCGTGCAGGCCACCCTTGTGGCTGAACGCGTTGGAACCAACGTACGGCTGGTACGCATGTGGCGGCAGGTTCACGACCTCGGCGACAAAACGCGAAAGCTCCGTGAGCGATCGGATCTGTTCGTCCGAGACGCACTTGACATTCATCTTGAGCTGCAGGTTGGCGATGATGCTGACCAGGTTGGCATTGCCACAGCGCTCGCCGTAGCCGTTGATCGTGCCCTGCACCTGGGTGGCGCCCGCCTGCAGCGCCGCAAGCGATACCGCTACCGCGGCGTCGCTGTCGTTGTGGGCGTGAATTCCGAGCCTTGCCCTTGTCGCCGCCTTGACCGCCCGCACCGCTTCAGCAGCCTGTTCGGGCAACGTTCCGCCGTTGGTGTCGCAGAGGATCACGCACTCGGCGCCCGCCTCGACCGCCGCATTTACGGCCTGGACCGCGTATTCGGGGTTCAGCGCGTAGCCGTCGAAGAAATGCTCGGCGTCGCAGAACACCCGGCGCCCGTTTGCGGTGAGGAAACGGATCGAGTCGGTAATCATCGCCAGGTTCTCCTCGAGCGATGTCTCGAGGACCTTCCGGACGTGCAATTCCGAGGCCTTGCCAACGATGGTGACGACCGGAGTCCCGGCTTCCAGCAGCGCCCGCATCGACGCGTCCGATTCACAGTCTCCACCCGCTCGGCGCGTGTTCCCGAACGCCGTCAGGGTCGCGTTCTTGAGTTTCAGCTTCCTTGCCCGGCGGAAGAACTCGTCATCCTTCGGGTTCGCGCCGGCGTATCCGCCTTCGATGAAACTGACGCCCAGCTGGTCGAGGCGGAGCGTAATGGCGAGCTTGTCGTCGACCGAAACCGAAATCCCTTCGGCCTGTGTGCCGTCGCGCAGCGTCGTGTCGTAAAGCTCAACCCTGTCCATGGCAACATCTCCCGGGAGGAAACGCAGGCAACAAAAAACCCGTCCGCTGAAGGGACGGGTTCAGGCCCGTGGTACCACCCTGCTTCCCCCTGCTGGCGGGGCACTTTTGCGAGGCACGTGCTCATGCCTCAGCGGTCGATAACGGGCCGCTTCCGGCCAGGTCTACTCCCCCGCTGGACGGGGTTTCGGCTGGCGGCTTCGGAGTGATCTTCGCCCCGGGCCGCTCGTGCCCTCTCACACCGTGCAGAGCTCGCTTGACGACGGCTTCGGGGTTACTCGTCTCCGTGTCGTCCCGGATCGGGACAACGCCTGTGTCGAGGCTATCACGCGCGCACGCCTGGCTCAATCGGAGACCTGCTCGCCGTGCGATACTCGGCGACAGGACCGCCGATGCTGCGCGGGCCATGCCGCCCAATCCGCTCACGGGGACCCTAGCGATGCCGATCAGACTTGGAGCCAACCTGGCTGAGCCAGCGCTGACCTCCCGCCACGCCAGGCTGGCGGAAGCGGCCGGCTTTGATTTCGTGGCTGCAGGCGAGCACCTCTACCGCGACGAACGGCCAGGACCGACCCAGCTTGCGCTCACGGCGCTGGCGGCGGCCGCTGGCGCCACTGAAAGAGTGCGGCTGCTCTCCTCGATCATCATCACTCCCCTGCACCACCCGGTGATGCTGGCAAAGCAGTCGGCGGTCGTCGACCAGATTTCGGGCGGCCGCCTGACACTGGGCCTGGGCGTCGGCGGAGAGTTCCCGGGCGAGTTCCGGGCCCTCGGGATCCCGCTCAACGAGCGCGGACCGCGGACCGACGAGGCGATCCGGATAATGCGGGCGCTCTGGTCGGGAGGACCCGCTTCACATGCCGGCCGCGCGTTCACCTTTGAAGATGTCACACTGAATCCCGGTCCGTTACAGAAGGGCGGCCCGCCGATCTGGGTTGGCGGCCGGACCGAAGCTGCGATGCAGCGCGCCGCACGCTCTGGTGACGGGTGGCTCCCCTACCTTTATCGGCCGTCTCACTACGCTCGCAGCGTGGACGCCATCAAGGGGCTGCTAGAGAAGCGCGGGCGATCCCTCGATAATTTCGGCTTCGGGTTGCACCTGATGACGGCGATCGGGGCGACGAAGGAAGACTCGATCAGGCTGGCTGCGCCCGCGCTGCAGGCGGGCTACAAGTACGACGGCAACTATGCGGAGTTAGCCGAACGCTATGTTCTCCTCGGTCCACCGGACGCGGCCGTCTCGGCGCTGCAACAGTTCCACGAGGCCGGCGCCCGGGACATCCTGCTCAGCTGGATGACACCATCCGAATCGATCGAGGCCCAGATCGAAGTCGTGGGCAAGTCGGTCATACCGGCAATTCGCACCGCCAGCTGAAGCGGGCGGTTGCCACGGCATCTAGAATCAACTCACGGACCTGTCAACCGGGAGACCGGAATCGGTGGCTAGCGTAGAAAAGATCGACCTCGGACTGGTCGACACCGTCGTGGCGGAGTCGCAGGGCCGGCCGGGTGAGCGCACCTTCAAGGTCACGGCGGCCGGACGACGCGGGCGTGCGATCGTGTGGCTGGAGAAGGAACAGCTTTTCCAGGTAGCGCTGGCAATCCGCCAGTTCGTCGCCGCCACCGAGCGCCCGGGCGACCCCGATCGGTATACACCGGAGTACCAGGCCCCTGCGTCAGGGATCGAACTGGAGTTCAAGGCGGTCGAGATGTCCCTGCGACATGATCGCTCCACTGACGTATTCACGGTCGAGGCCGCCAGTGTCGAGTCGGAGGCCACGGCCGAAAGCGAATCCGACGACGAAGAGGAGCCGATCGCAGTCCAGTTCAGTTTTTCCCGACCGAGCGGCGTGAAGCTGTCCGAGCAGGCGCTCGAGGTGTGCGCCGCCGGGCGACCGCGCTGCCCGTTGTGTGGCGGGCCGGTCGATCCAGGTGGTCACGTCTGTCCAAAGTCAAACGGGCATCACAAGGGCGAGATCAAGTTCGCCTGAACGGTGCCCACGAACTCCAGGGGCGCCCGAGATGGAAATCCGTGACGCACACCCCGATGCCGAGACGCTCCGGCTGCTGGCCACCGCGCCGATCACGGGTTTCGGACTCCATCCGCTTGGCTCGAACCACGTTTTCGTGGTCAAGCTCGATCCCGGCGCGGGAACCGAGCCCATCTACGGGATCTACAAGCCACGTGCGGGCGAGCGCCCACTACGTGACTTCCCACGAGGTACCCTCTACCGACGCGAGTGCGCCGCCTACGAACTCAGTGTCGCCCTGGGTTGGCCCGACATCCCGCCCACCGTGGTGCGCGAGGGACCGCACGGCATCGGCAGCGTCCAGCTGTTCATAGAGGCCGACCCTGCCGCCAACTTCTTCACGATGCGCGAATCGTCGCTGCCGACGTTTGAACCGGTGGCAGCCTTCGACCTCCTGGCCAACAACGCCGATCGCAAGGGTGGGGCCTGCCTGCGGGACGAGCACGGCAAGGTATGGGCCATCGACCAGGGCCTGACCTTCAACCCGTACGCCATCCAGCGCACGGTGATGTGGGAGTTCTGCGGCGCAAGGATCACGGAGCGGCTCACCGACGACCTCCGCCGGATTCGACCGGAACTGAGCCCCAGGGCCGACCTGGGCTGCCGGCTGGAGGAGTTGCTGGTGGAGGGCGAGCTCGAAGCGACGCGCGAGCGGCTTGAGCGAATCCTGGCGGACCCGGTCTTCCCGGTCCTTGACCCTAACTTCAACGTGCCCTGGCCACTCGTCTAGCACGCTGGGTCCTCAGTCGGCCCGGATATAGGTCTCCTTGACCTGGCCGTCTTCGGAAATCCGGTACGCGCGCACCACCGGGCGCGTCTTCTCCACCAGCGAAACGAGGATGTAATAGGGGTCCAGCCATCCGGTTTCGATAGCGCTCCTGATATCGGTCTCCGACGGGTAGCCCTGCGTGTAGGTGTGTGAGTGGTAGATGGCGAGGAGCCCCTCTCCGCGCGCGTCGGCCTCGCGTTCTACCTTCATGACCTCGACGGGATCCATCGTGTACCGGGAGACCCGGTTTTCATGTGAGTTCGTGATTCGGCGCGTCGCCGTGGCGCGATCGCCCTTCCCGAGCACAAGTCCGCAGCACTCCTCAGGATCGGTGAGCAGAGCGTGCGTGATCATCTCGCCAATGAGTTGCTTTGGGACCTGAAGCAAGTGTGGTCTGGCCCTCCCCCAACGGGATTATATGGAAGGTGCGGATTCACCCTGTCGTATGATGCGCCGCGACGCACCAGGCCGGCGCATCGTGCGCCGCGGAAGGAACCCGCAAATGAAGATCTCCGATATCGATGTCCTGGTCGCCCACCCACCCCGGGGCAAGAACTTCATCTTCGTGAAGATCACGACCGACAACGGCATCGTCGGCTGGGGAGAGGCATATACCCAGGCGGACCGCGACCGGTCGATCGTGGCGCATATCGAAGAGATGAAACGTTACCTGATCGGGCGTGACCCGTTCCACATCAGACACTTCACCCATATCGCCTACGAAGATTTCGCGACCAAACGTGGTTCGATGGACTTTCACTGCGCCGTGAGTGGCATCGAGATCGCGATGTGGGACGTGGTCGGCAAGGCGCTCGACCAGCCGGTGTACAACCTGCTGGGTGGGCCGGTCAGGCCACGGATCCGCGTCTACGCAAACGGCTGGGGCGACGGCGCCAAGACGCCTGATGCCATGGCGAAGGCTGCCCTCCAGATCGTCGATCGCGGATACACCGCGATGAAGTTCGACCCCTTTCCCGGGCCCTGGCGGCCATACGTCGACGCTGCGGAGCTGGAGCAGGCCGCGGCAGCGGTGGGAGCGATCCGCCAGGCGGTTGGACCGCGCGTCGAACTGCTGGTTGAAGTACACCGCAGGCTCGCGCCGATGAACGCAGTACACGTGGCGCAGATGATCGAGAAGTACCGGCCCTACTGGTTCGAGGAGCCGATTCCGTCCGAGAACCTGAAAGCCATGGCCGAGGTAAGAAGCAAGATCAAGATTCCGGTCGTGACCGGCGAGGCACTCTACACGCGCACCGAGTTCCGGGAGGTGCTGGAACTGCGGGCCGCCGACATCTTGAACCCCGACATCTGCAATACGGGCGGGATTCTTGAACTGGTACACATCGCGGCCATGGCGGAGCCGTTCTACGTGGGCGTCTCACCACATGGCTGGAACACGACCTCGATCGGGCTGGCTGCGGCCGTTCATGCCTCGGCAGTCATCCCCAACTTCCTGATCTACGAGTACATGGTCGCCCTCGAGAGCTGGTGCCAGGAGATCTCGATCAACCCCTTGAAGGCTGAAGGTGGGTACATCGAGCTTCCCAACCGGCCCGGGCTCGGGGTCGACATCGATGAAAAGAAACTCGCAATGTACCCGCACAAGCAGTTTCCGCCGCGCTCGATCCGCACGGTCGAGGACGAGCGGAAGTATCACTGAAGGGGTCACCCGGACATAAGCGAAGAGAGGTCACGTTGGTAGCGTGACCTCTCTGTTCTTCTGCTGTTGTTACGACCGTTCAGGTCGCCGATCCCAGGGGCGCCGTTCCGTAGCACTTTGCTCGGATGGGCTTCGGACCCGGCCCTCAGGTCGCGGGTGACCGAAAGGCCCTGTCCTGGAACTGGCGCAAGGCCCGGTCAGATCTGTGTGCCCGGATATCACTCGCCAGGGTGCCTGTGCCCTGCCTGACTGTGCCCGGGCCCGGTAGCAGGAAGTGCCACGCATGGAACCGAACGAATGTCAGGACCATGCATGCCCCCTTCTTGCCGCCTTCCGATCGGCCACTACGTCCGACTCGTTACCTTCGCTGTTCGGGTTAGTCCGGTGTTGCCGCCGGGGCGCAGTGTTTCCTATCCAGCCTGTTGCTACCCACCAGGCTGATTCTCAAGTTGCGCTGGTACCGAGCCTCAAGCCAGGCTTACGGTCGATCGGATTCACCATTCCGCCTGGGCGCTGGTAGAGCCGAGCCACTGGTGGAACCAGGCGTATGCCCGGACCATCCGTGCCTCCTTTTGGACTCATGCCCAAAGAGCCAGGTCATTGCTCCTCAATCAGATTTTGCCGCTAACTTATTACGTGAAAACCCCACGCTTCGATTCTTTACAAATTGTTCACGCCCATCAGACGGCCACTCTTCAACGTTTTTCGTATCAGAAATGCGCTCTGGGGCTTCTTACCCGTCAAGAATATCGGGCCGGGCCCGCTTGCCGTGCTGCGCCCTACGCAGGCACCAGCGCCTGGTAGGTTTCGGCTTCCGTCCGAATTTGTTTCCAGTCCCAGAGCTGTGGCACGGTCTTGATGTCCCGCCAGAGCGGCATCTGGTCGGCATAGTGCGGGCTTCCAGGATGACCGGAGACGCCCATCGGCACGATCCACCTCGAGCGCGTCCAGTCAGCCGGGTCGTGGATGTACCGGTTCACGCTCATCCCGGTCAGGATAAACGGGTTCTCCAGGTTGTAGCCGCCCTGCAACGGGGTGTCGCCATCGCCATGACAGGCGGTGCCCGGCGGGTCCAGAAGTCCCGCTGCGTCGGGGAACGCCGCCGAGAGTGGATGGCGCGGGCGGGTACGGTGGAGCTGGCCGTACTGCCAGGCATTCATGTCTTTTCCAAGCCGCTTCTCCAGGTCGCCCAGGCCCGCTTCCAGCGACCTGCCCAGCACGTCCGACCAGCTGGTACCGGCGCTCAGGAGCCGTGTGTCGTTGCTGGCTATCGACTCGACGATCCGAGTGGTCAGCTGTTGAACGTGGGACGCCGCGCCTCGGCCGGTCGCTCCGAGGGCTTCGTCGGCCAGCGGCCCGAGGGCGCGCCCGATCACGTCTCTCGACAGCTGCACCCGGAGCGCCGAGAAGATGAGCGCCTCTACGCTGTCGCGGCTCATCTCACCATTCCAGGACGCCAGGCGCGCCAGCGCATCCTTCTGGCGGGGGTTGCCAGGCTTCAGCTTCCTCAATGCATCACGGATGACGTTGGCTGGTATCGACACGCGCTCGGCGTGGATCGCGGACATATCCTCGACGGTGGATTTTCCCTCACCAAGTTCCAGTATGCGTGCAGTGATGCGCCTGGCCCGATAGTCGGCCGAAAAATCCAGGCCGATGTAGTGCGGGTAGGAGTCGCCAACCACGCGCTGGTTGCACGTGACGGCATAGCCTTCTTCAGGGTTTCTGGAATGCGGCATCTGGTCGAACGGGATCAGGCCTTTCCATTCGTGCTCGCCGGTCCACCCCGGAACGGGGCGCCAGGCGTTCGACATCGACCTGACGGGGATTCGACCGCGCAGCCGGTAGCCGAAATTGCCGTGGACGTCACCGTACATGTAGTTGTTGACCGGCTCCGTCCATTCCCGCATCGCATCCTCGAGGCCGTCGGCGTCGGGCGCGCGCAGAACCTCGTAGACGGCGTCGGGCCAGGGCGTCCCGGAGTTTGTCCCCGTATGGCTGAACGCAAGGCCCCAGCCTTTGTCCGGGTTACCGGCCACGACCGGGCCGTGGCGGGTAACTACGACGTCGATCTTTTCCGATTTTGCCCCCAGCACGCCTATCGTCTCGCTGCGCACCTCGGCGGGCAGCCACTGGTCCCTAAACTGGTATTCGAGTCGCCCGTCCGTGCGCCTGAACTTCTCGATGAACAGGTCCTGGTAGTCGGCGTTCCCATGGGTCATCCCATAGCCGACGTTCCGCGTGTGGCTGAAATGAGGCGCGCCAGGGACGCCGGGGACCGAGTAGCCACTGACCGCCCACTCCGGGCAATCCACATGGACCTGGTAGTACACGCTCGGCGTGTCCAGACCACGGTGTGAGTCACCGGCAACCAGCGGGAGCCCCGTGGCGCTTCGCTTGCCCGAAATCACCCACGAGTTGCTGCCTGCATCGGTCTCTCCAAGCCAGTTCATCGATTCCGCGGCCCGCGTTAGCTCCTTAAGCCCGTCGAGCTCAGGGCCCTTGAAGACCCCGCCGGGCGGAATGGTCAGCAAATGTCCCCGGGGATAGCCGCGGAACAGGTTGGCGGCCGCATCGGGGCCGAGGGTGGAGGCGACCCGCGCACGCCAGAGCTTGGATTCGAAGGTGCCCATGAGCATGTTGCGCACCTTGTACACGGCCAGGCAGTGCCAGGCCTCCCACGGCTCCGGCTGCACCTTGAGTAGCCCGTACTCGATCGGCCAGGCGCGGGTTGTCTTCAGGAAGGCGTTGACCCCCGCCGTGTACGCGTCGAGCATCGAGCGGGCCCCGTGACTGGAGGCGTCGTAGTCGGCGCGGGCGGCGCGGGCGACCTGCATGTGGCGCAACGTCCGGTCCCCTGCGATGCCAACCGCGCCCGACGTGAGACCAGATGGTCCGCCCGCTTCTGCCCATCTCCCGAGCGCCCTGCGGCGGTCGAAGTCCATGTGCCAGAGTCGGTCCTGCGCCGTTACGAAGCCCTGCGCAAGGAAGGCGTCGTGCTCGTTCTGAGCCTTGATGTGAGGTATGCCCCACCGGTCCCGAAAGACGTCGACGGGCTTCTCAAGACCAGCGATCCTGACCTTCGAGGTCAGGTCAGGAAGGGCTGCTCGAAGGTCATTCATGGTGATGGGCGAGGACATCGACTTCCTCCACTCCGATCGGCGCGGCACTCAAGAAGCGTCACTGTATTCCCGCGCGCGCTGGTGTCAAGCCACGGACCTGGACGTGGTCAGTACGGGGACGTTGACGGTTCGATGCCTGCGCCTGGCGGCGCCTCCTACCGGCGCGAAACCGCCGCGCCCGGTCCTCGCTGAGGTAACGCGCGACGCGCTGCCGCCTGGCACGATTCTCCCCGTATGCCGACCGGCCGCGCGCCACCCGCGAGGCCCTCCTGCCGGACCTGGTGGGACCACGAGACGTTCAGCCTGTGGGCGCAGCCGTGGGGGAAGGTGATCAACGTCTATCCGGAAAGCTCGATCCGGTGATCTGGCCAGGTTGCCGCCCTGCTCAACGCCCATCCGCTGACGGTGTCAATCATCCACGCGATCGCATCGTCGCCTAGCCCCTGGTGTACCGGAAGGCACACGGTCGTGTCCGCAAGTTCTGCCGCCTCCGGGTGGGCTCCGGAATCCAGCCCTGCGGGTAGAGTCGGCCACCTCCACGCCCCGATCCCCTCGGAGAGCAGCGCGCCAAGGAGGTCGTCCGCCAGGGCACGGTCGGCCACACGGACGGGGTAGCACCACGGAACGGTCGACCCGTCCGGTTCACGCGCCAGGGCCTGTGTCACCCCGGGGAGGTCGGAGAGTCCGGTCGCAAGGTGGCGGAAGTTGTGACGGCGGGCCTGTCCATGACGTTGCAGTCTCCCGGACTCCGAGGCCAGCACGCCTGTCGAAAGCCGGTCTGGGAGCCTTGCAGCTGTGCCGTTGCGTCGCAGGTCAGGTTCGTCGGAGAAGGTCGGCCCGAGCGTGTGAAGCAGCCTCCTGCTGCCGGCCGAGAAGACCGCCCAGGAAGCCAGCGATCTTCCCGCCTGTACGACGCCGCACCGCCGGTTCGTGGCGGCCTGCGCGGAAATGCCAGTGAGCGCCGCGCCATGCACCACCGGCAGGAACTTGCGCCACGTGTAGACGCAAGGCGAGTCGGCATCCAGAGGTAGCCCTCCTGCGATGGTCGTCAGGAAGGCATGGGCCCGATCCTCGATCAGGACCGCTCCGCGACGGTCTGCCAACGACCTGGCGTCGGCCACCGGCGAGGGAAATCCGAAGTAGTGGACCACGACGATCGCACCACCCGCGGAAGGCGCGTTCTGCTCAATCCAGTCGATATCAGGTGAGAGGTCTGGTCCCAGCCGGTAGTAGACCACCGTGCGTCCGGCGGCCCGGACGCCGTCCACGAGCGTGTCGCAGATGAAGGCCGGAACAAGCACTGGCCCGGCCGGACACTCTCGAAGGGCAACCGCGATCGCCTGTCTACCGAACTCGAAGAGGAGAGCGTTACTGCCAAAGACCCGCCTGGCGTGCTCGGCGGATGTCGAGGCGTAGCAGACCGCCCTGGCCAATGATCCCGGGGAAAGCAGTGGTTCGCCGGGGACTATCAATGCGGCTCGAGGTTGCTACACGACGCGGCCGGCGATGATGTCTCCCATGTCCGTCGTACCAACGGTGCGCTCGCCCGGAGCGGCGATATCGCGGGTTCGATAACCCTCCGCGAGGACACCGTCCACCGCGTGTTCGATCGCGTCAGCCTCGGTGTGCAGGCCAAAGGACCAGCGCAGCATCATGGCGGCGCTCAGGATGGCGGCAATCGGGTTGGCGATGCCTTTGCCGGCGATATCGGGCGCAGAACCATGGATCGGTTCGTACAGCGCAGGACTGCTCTTGCGGGGCTTACTGCTGTCGGCCGTCGGCAGCGAAGAGAGGCTGGCCGACGGCAACATGCCCATCGACCCGCCCAGGATCGACGCCTCGTCTGACAGGATGTCGCCAAACGTGTTCTCCGTGACAATCACGTCGAACTGGGCCGGGCTCAGTACCAGCTGCATGGCGGCGTTGTCGGCCAGCATGTGGATCAGCTGGACGTCGGGGTACTCCTTGCCCACTTCGGTGGCGATCTCCCGCCAGAGGCGTGACGACTCCATCACGTTCATCTTGTCCAGCGAGTGAAGCTTCCTCCGGCGCTTGCGCGCCAGTTCGAAGCCGACGCGTACGACCCGCTCGATCTCCTTCTCGGTGTATGAGAGCGTGTCGACCGCCCGCCGGCCGCGGCTCGTCTCCCAGCGCTTCTTGGGCTTGCCGAAATACAGGCCCCCGGTGAGCTCGCGAATGATGATCAGGTCGACGCCCTTGAGCCGCTCCGGACGCAGCGGGCTGGAGTGGGCAAGCTGCGGGTACATCCGAACCGGCCGCAGGTTGGCGAACAGTCCGAGCGACTTGCGAAGCGCCAGGATCCCCTGTTCTGGCCGCACCTTCGCCCTCGGGTCGTCCCACTTCGGGCCGCCCACCGCGCCGAACAGGACGGCGTCAGATTGCCTCACAACGTCGAACGTCGCTTCCGGCAGGGCCGTGCCGAACTCATCGATCGCGGCCCCTCCGACCGGCCCGGTCCCCCACTCGAAGACATGGCCGTACCGGTGGCGCACCGCGTCAAGAACCTTCATGGCCTCGGCGACCACTTCGGGCCCGATACCGTCGCCACCCAGCGCTGCGATCTTGTATGACAAGGGTTACTGTGCTCCCGATTGCTTGACCGGTGGAAATAAGCCGCTCACGGCCCCTACCACCTGGGCTTTCGCCGTGCCTCGAAGGCCGCGATAGACGGATCCTTGACCAGGGTTCGACCGATGTCGTCCAGGCCCTTCAGCAGCGAGTCCTTCCGGAACTGGTCGACCTCGAATGACTCCGACCAGCCGTCGGCATCCGAGACCGTCTGGCGCTCCAGGTCAACCGTCGCCTTGTAGCCGGTGCGCTGGAGCGCTTTCGCCATAAGCGTGCTAACGCCCTCCTGGCTCAGCACGACCGGCAGCATTCCGTTCTGGAAACAGTTGCTGCGGAAGATATCGGCGAAGCTCGGGGCGATGATCGCGCGAAACCCGTACTCCTGGAGTGCCCACGGCGCGTGCTCCCTGGACGAGCCCGAACCGAAGTTCGGACCGGCGACCAGGATGCTCGCCCCTCTGTATTTCGGGCTGTTCAGCACGAACTTGGGGTTGGGCGTCGGGTACTCGAGGTAGCGCCAGTCGTAAAACGCGAACTCCCCGAACCCCGTGCGCTCGATACGCTTGAGGAACTGCTTGGGGATGATCTGGTCCGTGTCCACGTTGGAACGATCCAGCGGCGCCACGATCCCGGTCAACTTCTTAAACGGTTCCATCTACCACTCCAGATTGTTCGCGGCTTGTTGTGAGACCGGCCTGATCAGCGGCGCCAGGGCCGGCGAGGGCGAGCCTCGCCTTTACCCGCCGCGCGTTCCTCGGGCGTCGGGGCCTTGACGAGGTTCGGCCCGACGATCGCAAACCTGGCTTCCTGACGGTTGTGAATCCCGCGCAGCACGATCAGCCCGATGATTGCCGGCAGGACCATCAGAATGTCCGACCACATCAGCAGGTTGTAGGCGTCGATACGCGCCTGGATGTCGGCGTTGGCCAGCGCCCTGACCAGGATTGGCGGGCTCAGCAGCAAAGACGCCACAACGGTCAGCCACCAGAATGAGATCAGGGGGGAGCGCCGCCCACGATGCTCGTTCAGCTGAAGGCCGAGCGGCGCGGCCGGGTCACTCCCGCGCCAGATCTCGGCGAACACCTGCATGGGTTGCCAGAAGTTGGCGATCGGAATCAACATCCAGCCGACCGCCCACCCGGGCGTGAACTTCTGGCCTTCCGACTTCAACGGGCGCAGGTTACGGCTGGCGCGATGAACGAAGCTGACCAGCAAGTACAGCACGGCTATCAGCGCGACCAGTTGCCCGACAAAGATGATCGCGCTCGTCGAATCCGCGTTGTTGACGTCCCCGGCGAATTCGACGATCTGGTCGCAGCCGCTCGTAGCCGAGGTCAATTCCGCCGTCGAGTGGCAGTCGATGCCGTTGACCTCGGCGAACTCGAACAGCTGGATGATGGTCGCCTGCCCGACCGGCACGGTCCGGAATCCTCGTGCCTGCCAGCTCTCGATCATGCTGGCGGTACGGTTGTTATCCCAGGCCGCGATCAACGCCATCAACACCCATACGGTGAGGGCGATCGACAACCACAGCAGCGTCGAACGGTTCGACTCGTAGCCCCACGGCTTCTGCGCCTCGTTCCTGGCGCGGGCGATCAGGTCTTCGCGCCTGGTGGTGGACTCTCGGCGCCCGAAGGGTGCGCGGGCGCGCGGACGCGGGCCACGTCCGGAAGTCATCGGTTAGCTCGACCAGTCCCGGATATCTACGAAGTGCCCCTTTATCGCGGCAGCGGCGGCCATCTGGGGACTGACCAGGTGCGTGCGGCCACCCTTGCCCTGCCGCCCCTCGAAGTTCCTGTTGGAGGTCGATGCGCACCGCTCGCCAGGGGACAGGATGTCCGGGTTCATGCCGAGACACATCGAGCAGCCGGCTTCGCGCCATTCAAAACGCGCTTCCCTGAAGATCTTGTCGAGGCCTTCCTTCTCCGCCTGCAGCTTGACCATGTTGGAACCCGGCACGACCATGGCCCGGACCTTTGCGGCGACCTTCTTGCCGCGGACGATCTCGGCGGCGGCCCGCAGGTCCTCGATTCGCGCGTTGGTGCAGGACCCGATGAAAACACGGTCGAGACGGATCGCCTGGATCGGCGTCCCTGGCTTCAAGTCCATGTAGTCCAGGGCCCTTGCAGCGTTCTCTCGTTCGGCCGGGTCGTCGAAGGAGTCCGGCTCGGGGACGGCGCCGCTGATCGGGACGACCTGGCCCGGATTGGTGCCCCACGTCACGTGCGGTTCGATGCTGGGACCGTCGATCTCCAGCAGCCGGTCGTAAATGGCGCCTTCGTCAGTCCGCAGCTTCTCCCATTCGCGGGTCGCCGCGTCGAAGTCCTTCGGCACGAACCTGCGCCCCCGGAGGTAGTCGAACGTCTTCTGGTCGGGTGCGATCATGCCGGCGCGCCCGCCACCTTCGATGGTCATATTACAGACGGTCATCCGGCCTTCCATCGAGAACGCCTTCACCGCGTCGCCGGTGTACTCGACCACGTGTCCGGCGGCGCCCGCAACACCCATCTTCCCGATGATGTGCAGGATAAGGTCCTTGGCAGTCACTCCGAGCGGCAGCTCGCCGTTGGTCCGGATCTCCATGGTCTTTGGCCGCCGCTGGACCAGGCACTGCGTCGCGAGCACGTGCTCAACTTCGGACGTGCCGATGCCAAAAGCGAGTGCCCCGAACGCGCCGTGAGTTGAGGTATGACTGTCGCCGCAAACGATCGTCGACCCGGGTTGCGTATAGCCCAGTTCGGGTCCGATCACGTGCACGATTCCCTGGTTCGGACTGCGCATCCCGTAGAGGGTGATCGCGAATTCCCGGGCGTTCTTCTCGAGCGCTTCGATCTGCTTGCGGGCGATTTCGTCGGTGATCGGCTTGCTGCGATCATCCGTCGGCACGTTGTGATCCACGGTGGCGATGGTCAGGTCCTTCCGCCGCACCTTCCGGCCAGCCATTCGAAGGCCCTCGAACGCCTGTGGGGACGTGACCTCGTGGACCAGGTGCAGGTCGATGTAGATGAGCGCCGGTTCGCCGGGGCGCTCCTCGACGACATGCTGTTCCCAGATCTTCTCGAACATGGTCTTCGGCAACTTCGACACTCCCGGGCACCTTCCCGCCGATCAGGCCGTCGGAACGTAATAAGTGCGATTCATCAGGTTTGTCCGCATGCCCTGGCAGGCGCCAGGCGGAGTGCGGACTTCGCAATGATAGCGGCGGCTGGTTCACCACCTAGCTGACGCGCAGCACCTCCGCAGAAACGAAACGGTCGCCATTGAAGGCCAGGCGCACCCCCTCACAGTAACCGCAGGCCGGCCCCCACGAGGCATGGTCCGCGTCGAACAGGCACCCCACCGCGGCCGCTTCGACGAGCCCCCCGTGGGTGACAAGCAGCCCGGAGCCGCCCGGTGGCAGGTGTAGCGCCAACGACCGGACCTGCGCCGCCAGTGCGACGGCAAAAAGGCCGGTCGCGCCGCCCTTCGAGATCACCCGGCCAAACTCGGCAAACCCCGCTTCGGCATCGATCTCGGAGTCGACCTCAGCACCAAGGCGACTCAGCTGCTCGGTCTGATCGTCCACCGCGAACCCCATCGCTACCGCCGTCTCCAGGGCCCTGCTCAACGTACTGGTGACCACCCGGTTGAAGGGCCCCATTGTGGCGCCGACACGACGGGCCAGCTGTACGCCGGCACTCGACAGGTGCTGCCCGCCCTCAATTCGGATGCTGTGCCTGCGGATCTCGACGTGGCGCAACGAATTCGACCGGATGCCCACCCGTGGTCCGCCACCTGCCGTGATCGTGACCGGCGGGCCACCGCCCGGAGGCGACGGCCGCGCAGGAGTTTCGAAGAGACCTCGCGTGGACATTGCCTGGTTGCGGCTAGCGGGCCGTGGCCGCGCGCCTTTGCGTCGCGATCTCGTCTTGCTCAACGATCATGAGCATGCGGTTGATTGCGTTCACGTACGCGCGTGCGCTTGCGACCACGATGTCCGTGGAGCTGCCGCGGCCCGCGTAGACGCGTCCTTCGCGCTCGATGCGAATCGTCACCTCGCCCAGGGCATCGATGCCTTCCGTCACCGAATTCACCGCGAATTCGGTGAGCGTGACCGGCAGCTTGGCGATGCCATCGATCGCCTTGCACACCGCGTCAACGGGGCCGGTTCCCTCGGCAGTCCGCTCGGTTGCCGTCCCCCTCGAGTCGACCAGTCGCACCGTCGCCGTGGGCTTCTGCTGGTTGCCGCACACTACGTGGACCTTGTCGACCGTGTAGGCGAACGTGACGTCCGCGGCCCTGTGTTGCTCCTCCATCAGGGAGACCAGGTCGAGGCCGGTGACTTCCTTCTTCTCGTCGGCCAGGCGCTTGAAGGCGGCGAAGGTCCGGTCGAGCTCTTCCTCGGACAGCAGGTACCCCTGCTCCTTGAGCTTGGCCCTTAACCCGGCGCGTCCCGACAGCTTGCCCAGGACGATCGCATCGCCTCGCCACCCGACGCGCTCCGGCTCCATGATCTCGAAAGTCGTCCGCTCCTTCAGGTAGGCATCCTGGTGGATACCCGACGAGTGCCGGAATGCGTTCTGGCCGACGATCGCCTTGTTGTACTGGATCGGGAAGCCGAAGATTGAGCTCACCAGCCGGCTGGTCGGGACGATCTCACGGGTGTTGATCGAGGTGCCGATCTTGAAGTGATCGCGGCGCGTCTCGATCCCCATGATGACCTCTTCCAGAGACGCGTTCCCGGCACGCTCGCCCAGGCCGTTGATACAGCCCTCGATCTGGCGGGCGCCGCCCTCGATTGCGGCCAGGCTGTTTGCGACCGACAGCCCGAGGTCGTTGTGGCAATGGACGCTGACGACCGCCTTCTTGATGTTGGGAACCTTCGCGAACAGGCCCCTGATCAGCTCGCGGAATTCGGCAGGCGTCGTGTACCCGACCGTGTCGGGGATGTTGACGGTCGTCGCACCCGCCTCGATGACGGCCTGGATCATGGCGTAGAGGTACGCAGGCTCCGTGCGGGTCGCGTCCATCGGGGAGAATTCGACGTCGGCGCAGTAGCCGCGCGCGCGCTTCACCGCCTCGACCGCCATGTTCATGATCGTCTCGCGGTCCTTGCGCATCTGGTGCAACAGGTGCACCTCGGAGCTCGACAGGAAAGTGTGGATTCGGGGCCGAGCGGCGTCCTTCAGCGCCTCCCATGCGCGATCGATATCACCGGGCACCGCCCGCGCCAGCGAGCAGATGACCGGTCTGCGGATCTCGCGCGCGATCGTCCGGACGGCGTCGAAGTCACCCGGAGAGCTGGCGGCAAAGCCGGCCTCGATCACGTCCACACCCAGGCGATCGAGCTGGCGCGCGATGCGGAGCTTTTCTTCCACAGTCAGCCCTGCGCCAGCCGACTGCTCTCCGTCACGCAATGTCGTGTCGAATATGACTACCTTGTCTTGCGCCATGTGATTCGCCCTTTCGTGCCCCGGAGTACGCACTGATTCGATCGGGATCGTCCTAGGTGGTCTTCTCCAGCCAGGGCATCATGTCCCGCAACTCCTTGCCGATCTTCTCCACGGGGTGGTCGGCATTCTCTTTTCGGAGCCGGAGGAAGCGGTGCTGGCCCTCGTCGTTTTCGGCTATCCATTCCCTCGCAAAGGCGCCCGACTGGATCTCCTTGAGCACCTTGCGCATGTTGTCCTTGACCCGCTCGTCGATGACCTTCGGGCCCCTGGTGTAATCACCGTACTCGGCGGTGTCGCTGATTGAGTCCCGCATCCAGCCCAGGCCGCCCTGGTACATGAGGTCGACGATCAGCTTCAGTTCGTGCAGAACCTCGAAGTAGGCCGACTCCGGTTGGTACCCGGCCTCCGTAAGAACCTCATAACCCGCCTTGACGAGCGCCGAGACCCCGCCGCATAGCACTGCCTGCTCGCCAAACAGGTCGGTTTCCGTCTCTTCCTTGAACGTCGTCTCGAGGATGCCGGCCCGGCCGCCGCCGATGCCGCGGCCGTAGGCCAGCGCTCTCTCCTTGGCGTGACCGGTTGCGTCCTGGTGGACCGCCACCAGGCACGGCACTCCAAGTCCCATCTCGAATACGCGGCGCATTCGGTGGCCCGGCGCCTTAGGGGCGATCATCGTGACGTCGACTTCCTTCGGCGGCTTGATCGTCCCGTAGTGGATGTTGAAGCCGTGGCAGAACATGAGCATGGAGCCCGGCCGCATGTTGGGCAGGATCTCCTTCTTGTAGACCTCTGCCTGCCGGGTGTCGGGCAGGCACATCATCAGGGCGTCGGCCTTCTTCGCGGCATCGGCGTTCGACAGCACTTCAAAACCGGCCTGCTTCGCCTTCTCGACACTCTTGCTGCCCTGGTACAGGCCGATGACGACCTTGTGCCCGTTCTCCTTGAGGTTCAAGGCATGGGCATGGCCCTGGCTCCCGTAGCCAATGATGGCCACGGTCTTGCCCTGCAGCGGCTTCGGGTCGATGTCCTTGTCGTAGTAAAGCGTTGCCATGTTTCCTCTTATCCATCCCTCGCCCTGCCCGGGCCGGTCACATTCGCTTATCGCTTGACGTTGAAGCCGTCGCGGCCACCCTTGGCCAGCGCGGAGCGCGGCATGGCGACCCGTCCGGTCCGCATTACCTCGCGGACCCCGAACGGCTTCAGCAGCGTGATCATCGAGTCGATCTTGTCGGCGTCGCCCGTGGCCTCGATGATCATGGCCTCGGCGCCCACGTCAACGATATCGGCGCGGAAGATCCCCACCAGCTGGAGGATCTCAGTGCGCGTCGAAGGCTGTGCATTGACCCGCACCAGCGCCATCTCCCGGTAGACCACGTCCTGGTCGGTGATGTCATCGGCCTGGACTACGTCGATCAGCTTGTCGAGCTGCTTCGCAACCTGGCCCACCGTCTCGGCGTCGCCTTCGACGATGAACGCCATGCGCGAGAGGCCGCGCTTCTCAGAGTGGCCGACCGCCAGGCTGGCGATGTTGAAGCCACGCCTCCGGAAAAGCCCGGCGACGCGCGCCAGGACGCCCGGCTTGTCTTGCACGAGCGCAATGACCGTTCTCGAACCCTGGACCGGCTTGTATGTCAACGGCTACAGCTTCTCCTCGATCAACTCGTCGATACTCATCCCGCCCGGGATCATCGGGTACACGTGCTCGCTGGCCTCGATCCTGAAGTCAACGATGACCGGCCCCGGGTGCTTCTGGGCGGCGCGAATCGCCGCGTTCACCTCTTCCTGTTTCGTGACCCGGATGCCCTTGATCCCGTAAGCCTCCGCCAACTTCACGAAGTCCGGATTGCGCGTGTACGCGTTGGCGTAGAACCCCTTGTTGTAGAAGAGGTCCTGCCACTGCGTGATCATGCCCAGCGAGTTGTTGTTCAGGATGGCGAACTTGACCGGCAGGTTGTTCTCGGCGATCGTCGCCAGCTCGGACATGGTCATCTGGAAACCACCGTCGCCGGCTACCGACCAGACGATCTTGTCGAGCTGGGCGACCTGGACGCCCATGGCCGCGGGGACCTCGAACCCCATGGTGCCGAGGCCGCCCGAGGTGAACCAGACGTTGCTCTCGGAAGGCAGGTAATGCTGGGCAGCCCACATCTGATGCTGGCCGACGCCGGTGACCACAAGCGCCTTGCCCTCGGTGATGTCGTTGAGCGCCTTGACCACGTGTTGGCCGAGGAGCTTCTCGGTCTCGCGAATGCGCAGCGACGGATGGTCCGCCTTCAGCGCGTCGAGGTGGGCCAGCCACTCCGGTCGGCTCGCGCGATTCACCAGCGGAATCAGCTGCTCGAGCACATCGCGGGCGTTGCCGACCACCGGGGCATCGACATGGATGTTCTTATTGATCTCGGCAGGATCGACGTCGATATGGATCTTCCGGGATCTGGTTGCGAACTTCTTGGTGTCACCGGTGATCCGGTCGTCGAACCGGCTCCCTACGGCGACGATCAGGTCGGCCTGGTCGAGCGCCAGGCTCGCCCACGCGACACCGTGCATGCCGGGCATGCCGAGCGACAACACGTGGCGGCCCGGGAACGAGCCGATACCGAGCAGGGTTGTGATGACCGGGATCTGCGCCTTCTCGGCGAACGTCTTCAACTCCTCGAAGGCGTGCGAGATCGTCACGCCGTGGCCGGCGAGAATCACCGGGCGCTTGGCCGAGTTGATGAGCTGGGCCGCCTTCTCGACCGCCGCCTCGTCGCCCTTGCCCGGCGGGACGTAGCCGGGGAGGTCTACCGTTTCCGGCCAGACGAACTCTGCGGGCTCCTGGAAGACGTCACGTGGAATATCAACCAGCACCGGACCGGGCCGGCCGGTGCGGGCGATGTAGAAGGCTTCCTTGATCGTCCTGGCGATGTCAGATGCGTGCATCACGAGGAAGTTGTGCTTGGTTACCGGTAGCGTGGCGCCAGTGATATCCGTTTCCTGGAACGCGTCACGCCCGATCGCGCTGCGGGCGACCTGGCCCGTAATCGCCACAACCGGCGAAGAGTCCATCGAAGCGGTCGCCAGGCCGGTGATCAGGTTGGTCGCCCCCGGTCCCGAGGTGGCGAAGCAGACTCCGACATTGCCACTGGCGCGGGCGTACCCGTCCGCAGCGTGCGCGGCGCCCTGCTCATGACGGACGAGGATGTGCTGCAACTTCCGGTACTGCGGCAGGATCCCGTAAAGAGGCAGGATGGCCCCGCCCGGAAGGCCGAATACGACCTCGACACCCTCGCGCAACAGGCTCTCACAGACGATCTGGCCGCCGGTCAAAGTTCGTCCGGTCTTAGCCATTAGGTTTTGCCTCCTGCGCATTAGTACGGTCACGTGCCGTTCAGCAAACAAAAAAGTCTCGCCCTCAAAGGACGAGACTTGTGCCCCGCGGTACCACCTTCGTTCTCCCGCCCAAACGGCCTTCAGCCATCGGTCGGGAACACTCATCGCTCTAACGTGGCGACCGTCCGGCCCTGAGATCCTCTCCGAAGAGGCTTTCAGGCCGGCCGCTCCCGGGCGAGTTCCCGGCGGATCGGGCACCGGCTTTCCACTGGCGCCGGCTCACTAATGCCCGCCGTTTCCGGTACTACTCCCGTTCACAGCGTTGTGTGCGTCATGCGTCCACGCAGGGCTTCCACGCTCTGAGTGACGCGATTGCGGAAATCGTAGCAGGTCCCCAGCCGCGGGTCAAACCAAACCGCTTCTTTATGCCCGAGTGCGCCCGGCAACTTCACGGATATAAATCCAGCCTGCTAGACTCCGCCTCTGTGCTGGGGGTCATGCCTGAGATGATTACGGAACGAACAGTGCCCAAACCAACTGCGAACCACCGCATCCGACCATTCGAGTGGTCGGATTCGTCTCGTATGCACGCCCTGATACACGAAATCGGTGATCGCGTTCACCGATCCTGGGAACATGACATTGCGGATTTCGAAGCCGAACTTCGCCTGCCGGGAGTCAGCCCTCTGACGAACCTCTTCGTCGCGGAGATCGACGGAGCGGTGATCGGCTTCGCCTCGACCCTCCCCGAGCTATCAATCGGCCGTACCGTCGTCCGCTTCGGAGTGTCACCTGGCCATCGCCGCCGGGGCATCGGCACCGAACTGGTCAATGCCGCGTTGCGACGTTCCAGGTTGCTTGGCGCGAAACTCGCCCATGTGCCCGCCCCGGGTGGTGACGCGACCTCCGGATTGTTCCTACAGCAGAATGGCTTTGTGCCGGCCAGGCACTTCATCCGCATGGCTTGCGCGACCAGGCCGACGACGATGCCCGCAAAGACTGGCTTCGAAATCCGGACGCTGAAGCCGAGTGAGGCGGGCGCGCTCGCCGAGCTCCAGAACGCCGTATTCGATGGCACCTGGGGCTTTGCCCGCATCAGCGAGCCGGAGATGACCGCCGCCCTCGCCCTGAGCGGGCGGGGCCACGAGCGTGCCATGGTCGTATCCGACGGCGGCCGGTTGATCGCCTACGTCTGGACTCACCTGCTGCGGAACCGATCGGGATTCGCCGGCACGGTGATCGCTACCGGGGTGCATCCGGCGTTTCGCCGGCTGGGCCTGGGCGAATCAATCACGGCCGAAGGCGTTCGCTCGCTCTTCGACGCCGGGGCCGCAGAGGTCGACCTGGAGGTCGACAGCAAGAACGTGCTGGCGGCGGGCATGTATGAGCGCCTGGGGTTCCGGCGACGCGGCGGAACCTTCTGGTACGAGAAGCGAATCCGCTAGCTCAGCCGCGCCGGCTCGCGCCAACCAGCGATTCGAAGAGTTCACAGAGTCGCCCGGCGGCCAGCTCCCAGCTGAGCGTTTCGGCATGACGGCGCGCGGCCTCTCCCATTGCGCGTCGCAGATGCGCGTTCCTGAGGAGGACTTCCAGCCGCTCCTGGAACGGGCCCGGGCATCGCCAGGCCACCAGGTACCCGGTTTCACCGTCCTTCACGATCGTCGGCAGACCGCCTACGCGCGAAGCGACCACCGGCTTGCCGCAGGCCGCGGCTTCCAGCGCCGCCAGGCCGAAGCTCTCGGAATACGACGGCAGCACGCACACGTCGGCGGCGTTGTAGTAGTCGGGCAGACGGTCCTGGGGCAGCGAGCCCAAGAAGTCAACCCGGTCAGAGATGCCGAGTTGAGCAGCAATCCGCTTCAGCCGCGCCAGCTCCGGGTTATTGGTAACCCCCCCGATGACGACCACCCGAACGTCCGGCAGGTCATCGAGCGCCGCCATGGCACGGAACAGGATGTCCACGCCCTTCAGCCGCTCGAGCCGGCCCACGTACAGCAGCACGCGGCCGGGGCCCATGCCGAGCCGCTTCCGGCATTCCGCCTGGTCCATGGGCCGGAAACGCGTCGCGTCTACCCCCGGCGGGATGATCTGCACGCGCTCGGGGTCGGCCTGGTAGAGGTTAACCAGCGAGCGCTTCTCGTGCTCCGACCAGACCACGATCTTCGAGGCCCCATGCGCGATCAAACGTTCGGCCGGGGCCCGTTCGGCCTGCTCGCGTTCGCCCGGCCGGGCCCGGCGCTTGATCTCCGCGAGGGTGTGGAAGCTGGTCACATGCGGCACATCCCACTGGCGGGCCAATTCCAGGCCCGCCTGACCTGAAAACCAGTAGTGCGAGCTCACCAGGTCGTAGGCGAGGCCATGGTCGCGCCGGAACCTGGAAAGCTGGTTGATGAACGTGGGAAGGTGTTCGTAAACGGCATCTTTCTCCGTGCTGACCGGGCCTGCGTTAAGGTGGACCACGCGGGCACGCGCCGACAGTTGCATGATCTGGGGATCGCGTGGGCTGTGCCGCCTGGTGAAGACGTCGACGTGGGCGCCCCGCGCAGCGAGCTGGCGTGCGGTCTCCAATACGTAGATGTTCATCCCGCCGGCATTCTTCTCACCGGCGCGGATGTAGGGACATCCGTGCACGCTGATCATCGCAATGCTCAACGGGCGGAACCGACCGGCACGCTCAACCAGGCACGGAGGCAGCTGCGGTCGCGCCAGCGTCGCGCCGTCAGCGTCGGACAACGACATGCCGTATCTCCCGATCCCTGGCCCCCAGGTCGTACTTGTAGTGCTCATTGCCGCGCATGAAATCGAAGTACCTTACGCCCTCTGCGATCGCCCGCTCCAGGGCAAGCGCGTGGTTCAGCAGCCCCACGGCCAGCTGCCGGTACTCGGGATCGTAGCCGCTGTTATAGCCGTAGGAACGGTCACGCAGGCGAAAGGCAAGCGAGGCGGCAACGCGCTTGCCATCGAGGTTCATCATCACCAGCGATGCCATGCCGTTCCGGGCAAGCGCCATGGTCACTTCCCGTATGAATCGGACCCTCTCTTCGGTCAGGAACGCGTCCTTCTCCGGGCTGCTGAGCCTGACGAGCCGGATGAACTCATCGAACCTGCCGGCGATGTCTTCCGGCGACCGGTAGTCTTCCTGGGCTACGGTACCCGCCGCGTTGAGCCTTCTCAGCTTCCGCCTGAGTTCGTGGCGATCCTTCTTATCGAGTCCGCTGACGTAGGCGTCGAACGTCTCGGGCAGCGTCACGCCTGGCGCGACGTCCTCGAAGGAGTCTTCCAGATGCCACCTGCGCGCCTCGGCCGCCTGCTTGAAGGCCCCGAGCGTCGGCGAGTCTCCTGCGATCGACTTCAGGTCGATGGTATGGACTTCCGGCCACTGGGCGACGTGTTCGAACACCGCGTCGGTAACCGGCACCACTTCCGCGCCGGCGATCAGGAAATCGTGATAGTCCACCAGGTCGGTGTCACCCAGGAACGAGACCACGCCCTGTGATCGCATCAGGGGCGCGATCGCAACCGACCGGCCGGCGCGCGTCACCTCGAGCAAAGCCAGCGTCGCCCCGTTGGCAAAACGCGACCACCAGGTCTGTTGCCATGCGCATGACAGGAACACCGTCGCTGACCCACACTGGTGCAGTAACTGATCCCAGCGGTCCGCGATGGCTCCGAAAGAGGCATCGCGGACCTCGAGACAATCAGAATCCAAGCTCAATTCTCCGCCCAGGTCTTAGTCTGCGGGTGCCTGGCGCTGTGGGCTGACGCGGCTCCCGGTCGCTATCGGATGCGAGAGGCCTGCCCACCGAGCAGAGCCTCTACCCGATCGAGAGATGGCTCGACGAATTCAAAGTCGACCCGCGCTCTGCGTTCAGCCGTCGACGGGTCCTTCAGGCCGTTCCCCGTGATGATGCAGACGATGGTTTTCCCCTCCAAGGACACGCCCAGGGACGGCAGTTTCATCAGGCCGGCGACCGACGCCGCCGATGCCGGCTCGCAGAAGACGCCTTCCGAGCGGGCCAGGCGCAGGTACGCCCCGATGATCTCCTCGTCGGTAACGGCGTCGATCCGGCCCCTTGATTCATCCCGGGCCTTGAGCGCTGGCTGCCAGCTCGCGGGGTTGCCGATGCGGATCGCGGAGGCGATGGTCGTCGGCGTCTCCACCGGCTCACCCCGTACGATCGGGGCCGAACCCTCGGCCTGGAACCCCATCATCTTCGGGAGGCTGCGCGCCTTCGCGATCTCCCAGTACTCCTTGAAGCCCTTCCAGTAGGCCGTGATATTGCCGGCGTTGCCGACCGGGATGCACAGCATGTCGGGCGCGTCGCCGAGGTCGTCAACGATCTCGAACGCGCCGGTCTTCTGTCCTTCGATCCGGTTTGGATTCACCGAGTTGACCAGCTCCATTTCGAGCCGCTCGGAAGCCTCGCGAACGAGTCGTAGCGCCGCGTCGAAGCTGCCCTTCACCGCGATCACCCGGGCGCCGTAGGCCATGGCCTGGGCAAGCTTGCCGACCGCGACGTCGCCTGCCCCCGCAGGGACAAGCACGATGCATCGAAGGTCGTAGCGTGCGCCATACGCCGCGGCCGAGGCGCTTGTGTTTCCGGTTGATGCGCAGATGATGCGCCTGGCGCCCTTCTCGAGGGCCTTGGCGATCGCCATCGCCATCCCCCGGTCCTTGAACGAACCGGTGGGGTTGCAGCCCTCCAGCTTGAAATAGACGGCTCGGGCGCCCAGTTCGGGGCCGATCGACTTCGACAGGACGAGGGGCGTGTTCCCTTCCCCCATCGCCACCAGCGGGGTGCGGTCCGAAACCGGCAAGAACTGCCGGTATCTCTCTATGATTCCGCCCGTTGGCGCCAAGCTGCGTCCTCTTTCTGGAGAGATCGGACGACCCGGTCATGAGATCCCGTGTGGTCGAACGGCCTGCCGCGAGCAGCCCGGCCGGTCGTCCCCGGGGTCAATAGAGACCGTCCTAAGTGTAGTAGAAGAGGGGCAACGACGGGCTGGACCTTCAGATCTCCGCCCGCTAGTAGCCCTCGACCCTCAGGACCGCCGCCACCCTGGCTACCACCGGGAGTTCCGAGATCTCCTTCATCGCACGCTGGACGCTTCGTTCCAGGGACGGATGCGTCATGATCACCAGATCGGCCTCGCCCTTTTCCGCATCGGCGTCCATCTGGATCACCGAGGCGATGCTTATCTTCGACCTTCCCAGAACACCTGCGATCCTGGCCAGGACGCCGGGGCGATCCTTGCACACGAGCCGGAAGTAGTACTTGCACTCGTGATTGGCCATGGGCGCGAGCTTCACCTTGTCCCCACGCCGTCCGGTCCGCGCGTGTGGCCGAATCTCAGCCCCGCGCGCGATCCGCAGGAGGTCGCCGAAGACTGCACTTGCCGTGGCTTGAGGGCCGGCGCCGCGCCCCTGGAACCAGAGGGGGCCGACCAGGTCGCCTTCGACTTCGACGACGTTAAGGACGCCGTCGACTTTGGCCATAGGCACATCAGAAGGGATCAAGGCGGGATGCACGCGCACGAGCAGTCCATCGCCTGCCCTCCGTGCGGCCGCCAGCAGCTTGATCGTGTAGCCGAGGGTCGCCGCGTAGCGGAACTCCTGTGCCTGGAGGCTTACGATGCCTTCACGGTAGACCCGGTCCAGCGGGACGCTGGCGCCGAACGCCACACGAGCGAGAACCGCAATCTTGTATGCGGCGTCCCACCCTTCCACATCGGCGCTGGGGTCGGCCTCCGCGTAACCGAGCTTCTGTGCTTCCCGAAGGACGTCGTCGAACGATGCGCCCTCCCTGGCCATCTTGGTCAGGATGTAGTTCGTGGTGCCGTTGATGATCGCCCGGATACTGGAAATGCGATTTGCCAGGAGATCGCTCGAGAGCGGCCCTATGATGGGAATGCCCCCGCCGACGCTGGCCTCGTGGAGCAGGCGAACGCCGTGCCTTTCGGCCATCGGTAACAGCTCGTCCCCGCGCTTGCAAAGGACTTCCTTGTTCGCGGTTACCACATGCTTTCCCGACCGGATGGCGCGCGCGATGTAGTCGCAGGCCGGCTGCTCGCCACCCATCACTTCGACGATGATGTCGATGTCGGGATCATCGAGCACGGCCGAGGGATCGGTCGTCAGAGTGCGCGCGGGTAGCCTGACCGGCCTTTTCTTTTTGGCGTCCCGGACCAGCGCGCGCTTCAGCACCAGCGGGCGTGCGCCGTCCCCGGCGAGGTTACCGCGACCCTCGAGCAGCCCGGCCGCGACCGCGGACCCGACTACCCCCAGACCCAGGAGTCCGACATTGAGGGGCTGTGCCGTGCTCACGGTCCCTGTTACCGAAGGCCAGGGAACGGGTTGACTGCCGTAGGAGTCGGCAAAATCGATGCGATGCGCACCTGCTGGTTGACCCAGCTGTAGATGCGGTCATTCAAGACCAGGTAAACATCCATGCGCTTGCGCTCTTCTACGACAAAGTCGGCGAAGGCGCGGTCCGCCAGAATTTCGAGGTGCGCGTCGCTGATCTCCCGCGCCGACGCCGTCTCGACGACCATGAAGGTAATCCACTGGCGGGACTCGGAGTCATAGCTGAGTTCGCTGAACTGTCCGACGGGCAGGCGCCTCGTACCGTCTGCGAGGGTCCCGAAGAACAGGTTCTCGTACTCCGGACGGACCTTCCGGGGCAGCCAACCGAGGTCGCCGCGTGTTCGCCTCACGTTGACATCAACCGAGTTCTTGAGGGCCAGGTCCTCGACCTTGTCGCCGGCCTTTAGCTGCCGGCGCAGGCTCGCGAGGAGCGCCTTGTCTTCGGACGCAAGCCTGATCTCGTAAACGCGTACCTGCTCCTGGATGCGCGGCACGCTCTTTCCGACCTCGTCGCGCACCTTTCCTCGGAATAGCTCCTTGCGAACGATCTCCCGGTGCTGGGTTTCGGTCAGACCAACGCCGTTCAGGAACTGTCGGTACTTCTCGTCGATCTGCGCCTTGTTCTGGGGCAGTGCCGCTTCCTGATCCGAGAGCGTGAAGAATCCGAGCGAGATCCTGATGAATCGGTCGACCTGCTCCGATTCGACCGTGATACCCATCCGGGGAGCCACCTGGAACGCGATCTCGTTGTCTGCCATCGTCTGGAGAGCATCGAACAGGGAAGTGCCGATCGGGAACTGCTTACCCTGCTCCTCGGAGATTCGCTGATGGAAGCGAATGAAGCCGACCAGGTCGCCCCGCGTGAACTCGACCCCTTGTACTCGCAACGCGAGCTCACGTGGCGGGAGTACGTACTTCTGGACGAATGCGTAGGTGGGGATCGTCAGGATGAGGAAGAAGACGACGATGCCGCCGATCAGGAATGGCCGGTTGCGTCGCCGCATCTCAGCCTGATGGGCGATTATCGATCTCCGGGACGCAGGCGCGAGGCCTCCGGGGTGGCTTTCCGGCCCCACCGGCTGCTGCGCAACTGCCTGCCCCTGCTCGGGAGGGTTGGTCATGAGTCAGGATCCTCCCAATTCACTGCCGGTCGCGGCGCTTGAATCGGGTCGCGGGTTGGCCGACGAGTTCGACTTGACGGCAGGCCCGGAAATTACCGGGCTTCCTCTGCTTCAACGTTGGCGGAAGCGGACTCGGACTCGTCCGCCGCATCATCAGTTGCCCCTGCAGGGCTCCCTTCTTGCGTACCAGCTACAGCTTCAGAGTCCTCCGACTCCGCTGCCGGGCGCGCGCCCGCCAGTGGCGCCGGCCCCGTGATACGGACGTGGTCCTGCGTGAATGGCAACAGGCCCAGGAGTCGGGCCCGCTTGATCTCACGCCGGACCAGCCGCTGGTGACGGGCACAGGTGCCGGTCTTCTTTCCCGACTCGATTTGCGCGCGATCCGAAAGGAACCTGCGGAGGCGGTTGACCGACTTGTACTCGGGCTCGATCTTCTCGGCGCAGAAGATACATACCTTGCGGCGCCCCCAGGGTCGGCGCGAGCGAGCCGCCGCGCCCGGTGTGCCGGCCGCCGGACGACCGGAGCCGGAGGGGCCGGACTGCGACCGGTTGGAGTCGCCATATCGTGAAGTCATAGCTGGAACGAGCCTCCGTTACGATCCGCCATCAGCGGATCAGATATCCAATTACCAGGGCAGGTCTTCGACCTCGCTCTGCGATTCTTGCGGGGCGCCCTGCGTGGCGCTCTGCGGACTCACTTCCGATCCCGAGGCAGCCGCACTACCCGCCCGGTCCAGGAAGAGGACCCGTTCGGCGACCACCTCATTGGCGACCCGGGGCTGCCCGTCATTGCCCATGAAAGCCCGGCTCCGAAGCCGGCCCTCGACATAGGCGCGCCGTCCCTTGACCACATACTGGTTGACCTGCTCGGCAAGCCGGCCCCAGGCTGTGACGGTGAACCACTCGGTTTCCTCGCGTCGCTCTCCATCCCGGGTGTTGTAGCTGCGGTTGACGGCCATCCTGAAGTCAGCAACTGCGTCGCCGTTGGGCGTGTAGCGCATTTCCGGGTCACTGCCCGCGTTGCCGATCAGCAGGATCTTGTTCAGGCCGGCCAAGCGTGCCCCCCTAGCTCGATGCGGCGGGAGTCGCAGCCTCGGAACGGCCGGCGCGCTTGCCTTCCCGCTTCTTGGGCTGCTTGGTGTCCGGGATCACGACGAGGTACCGGATGATGTCCTGGTTCAGGTTCAGGGCGCGCTCGAACTCAGGCACCCTGGCCTGCTCCATCGTGAAATGGGCAAGGAAGTACGAGCCTTCCTTGTTCTTCTTGATCGGGTAGGACAGCGTGCGGCGACCCCAGGCCTCGGCCGCAGCAAGCTGGCCGCCGTGCTGGCTTACCAGTCCGGATATCGTCTCAAGGGATGCCTGGCCCGCAGCCTCGTCGGCGTCGGCGCCCAGTACCCACATCATTTCGTATTTTCGTGGCGCGGGAATCGGAACCCCTCCTGATCAAAAGCAGACGAACGGTAAGTATAGCACCGGACGCCCGGAAAATGGCCCGCCCGGTGTTGTGACCTTGCTGTCCCCGACCGTTCTGCGCGCTAGGTGCGGTCGGAGACGCCGGGAACGGCAAAGTGGCCCGCAAACACCCCTACCCGCGCCCTGATCCTGGTCAGCTCCTCCGGCTTGCCGGACGCGCGGAGCGCCTCGAGGATCAACTCGGCGATCCTGGTCATGTCGGCGGTCTTCATCCCCCGGCTCGTGACGGCGGGCGTGCCGATGCGAACGCCACTGGCAACCCGCGGGGGTCGAGGGTCGTACGGGATGGCATTCTTGTTGACGATGATCCCGGCGTTGCGCAGCGCGTCCTCCGCCTCCTGCCCGGTCAGTTTGAGGGGGGTCATGTCGACCAACATCAGATGGTTGTCCGTCCCGCCCGAAACGACCCGCAGCCCGCCGGCGTTCAGGGCGGTTGCCAGGGCACGCGCGTTTTCGACGATCTGCGCGGCGTAGGCCTTGAACTCGGGCCGAAGCGCCTCCGCAAATGCGACCGCTTTGGCTGCGACAACGTGCATGAGCGGGCCGCCCTGGATATTCGGGAACACCGCCGAATCGATCGCTTTCGCCAGGTCCAACCGGCTGAAGATGGCAGCGCCGCGTGGGCCCCGCAACGTCTTGTGGGTGGTAGTGGTAACGACCGAGGCGTGCGGGAACGGCGAAGGGTGGACGCCTCCGGCGATCAGGCCGGAAATGTGGGCCATGTCCACCATCAGGTGGGCACCCGAGTCCTCAGCGATCTCCCGGAATTTAGGAAAATCGATGATCCTCGGGTAAGCGGTTGCGCCGGCGACGATGATCTTCGGCTTGAACTCGCGCGCTGCCCGCGCCACCTCGTCGTAGTCGATGAGCTCGGTCTCGCGGTCCACGCCGTACGACGCGAATTCATAGAGCTTGCCTGAGAAGTTGACCTTTGCCCCGTGCGTCAAATGGCCTCCCTGGTCGAGGCGCATGCCGAGCACCCTGTCACCGGGCTTCAGGAGGGCAAAGTACGCGGCCATGTTTGCGGTCGAGCCGCTGTGGGGCTGGACGTTGGCGTGCTCGGCGCCGAACAGCTGCTTCGCACGGTCCTGCGCCAGCCGTTCGACGACATCGACGTTCTCGCAGCCCGCGTAGTAGCGACGGCCCGGATAGCCCTCGGCGTACTTGTTGGTCATCACCGACCCGGTAGCTTCCAGGACGGCGGCGCTCGCGTAGTTTTCCGAGGCTATGAGGACCAGTTCCTCGCGTTGTCGGCGGATGTCCGCGTCGATTGCAGCAGCGACCTCGGGGTCCTGCCTGGTGAGTGCCAACATCGCTGGCATTCCCTTTCAGGCTCGTTTATCTTTCGTCGGGCCGCCGGTGGCTCGCCGCGGCATTAGTCTAAGCCACACGTACCCAAACCCTCAGGTAGTGTATGACCTCAAGAACACCTCAGGACTCAGCGTTCCATCAGCCGGGCCCGGCCCAACCTCTTACCGTCATTGACGACGTCCCGGAAACCGCCATGGTGGTGTTCGCGCACCCCGACGACGCCGAGATCGGCGCCGGAGCCGTTGCGGGACTGTGGGCGAAGCGAGGCTGCGAAGTCACGTTTGTGCTCTGCACCGACGGCGGCAGCGGCAGCAATGACCCCTCGATGGATTCGCAGCGGCTGGTCGCCCTTAGACGAAAGGAGCAGGCGGCCGCCGCGGCCGTCCTGGGCGTGGCCAGGGTGGAGTTCCTCGGCTTCCCGGACGGCGGGCTGGAGGACGACCGGGCGTTTCGCGGGGCGGTTGTACGGATGATCCGGAAGTACCGCCCGCAGACGGTGTTCACGCATGACCCCTATCGCATGAAGGGGTTTCAACACCGCGATCACCGGATGACCGGGATCGTCACCACGGATGCTGTCTTCCCTTACGCCCGCGATCACCTGCACTTCTCCGAGCAGATCAATGAGGAAGGTCTGAAGCCACACAAGACGCGGCGGCTTCTTTACTGGGGCGCCGACGAGCCTGATGTCGTATTCGATATCACGGAATCGGTCGACCTCCAGGTGGAGGCCCTCTACAAGCACGAGAGCCAGGTCGGAGGCCTCAAGGACAGCGGGCGCGACGCGGAAGGAAGAGTCCGCACCCGGGCCGAGGAGTCGGCCGTGGGGCAGGCATTCAAGTACGGAGCCACGTACCGTCAGCTGCTCGCCAGGGTCTAGTTCCCTGGCCCCTGGATGCCGGATGGCCGGCGGTGGTCATGCGAGCAGGAAGGCCCTCGCCAGTCTGATCGTCATTTCCGGGATCGGCCTGATAAGCCGCCGCAGCCCGATCGCCCCTGTCAGCGCCAGCAGGCCGACAACCGCGCCGCCAATGGTGTCGGTCGGATAGGCGACGCCAGCGTATACCCGGGCGACGGCCTGCACGGCAGCCAGCGCGATCAGCGAAGTTCCCAGTCGCCGGTTGATCAGCCAGACCGCCCCCGCGATCGCGAAGGCGACGGCGATGGGATTGGCCGGGAACGAAGGATCCGTCGACGGATAGAACAGGAGCTTGACCGACTCGGGCATCGCCACGAACGGGCGCGGCCTGGCCCAGATTGAGTTGATCGTGGTAACGGCCAGGTTTGCCAGCCCGACCGACGCCGCGCCCGCTAGCAGGGTCACCTGCATGCGCTCCCGCTCGGCTGGCGTCTTGCCGGCGAACCAGAGGCCGACCAGGGTAACGACCCCCAGGACGGCCACCAGATAGTCGCCGACCACGATTCGCATCACGGCGTCCAGCAGGTCAGACCTACCCGCCAGCCCGTTCAGGAAGAGCAGTGTCTCGCGATCGAACGGGTTCACGATCCGCCCTTTCGCGGAGACTTCAGGAAGGTCAGCCAGGCGAGGGCGGAAAGACCCCTGAATTCGTCACGCCACGTCCGGCGCCAGCACTGGATCGACGGGCCGAGCGCGGATAGGAAGGTCGTGTGCTTGAGCGCCTCCATGCCGACCGAGGGCGGCGCGGGAGAACGCAGTCCGCGGTTGACGATCGATCCAAGGGTGCAGGTGGTGACGATCGCGGAAATCGCGCCCACGGCAAACCACAACGCCTGCGTATTGCCGGACATCCCGCCATTGGTGTCATTGATATTCCGTGCCTGCGGGAGGTCATACAGTGCCGCCCTGCCCCACGGGACCGGTTGCCCTCCCGCACCGATGACGACGCGGCCGCCGGCGACGCTCCCCCAGGGGCCCGGATTCCACAGAGGGGCCAGGAAGAACGACGCTATGCCGGCACAGACAAGAAGCACGCCGAGCGCGCGCGTCCGAGCACGCCCCGGCAACAGAAAGAGACCGCGCAATCCCCCGAAGCTCACCCCGAGCTGGATCGCGCCCAGGGAGGCCACGTACGACATGATCAGGTAGTCCCTGATGAACAGGGCGCGGACGTCGTCGGGTGTCAATCTAAGGGCATTAGCCGCCCGCGGGCGTCACGCCGGTGCACCAGTGCAGGTATTTCGGATTGCGCCCGGTGACCACTCTGGCGTAGATCTCCTGGATCTGTCCGGTCAGCTTGCCGATTGCTCCAGTGCCAATTCTACGGTTGTCGAGCTCACCAACCGAAGTCACGTGAGCGGCGGTACCGGTCAGGAACACTTCGTCGGCGAGGTATAGCTCGCTGCGATGGATCCTGCGTTCAATCACTTCGATTCCGAGCTCCTTGCGACAGAGCGTGATCACGGAATCGCGGGTGATTCCAAGAAGACAGTTGTCGGTCTCACCCGGGGTAGAGATTCGACCGTTCTGCACGATGAACAGGTTTTCACCACTGCCTTCCGACACATGGCCGTCGTTGGTCAGCAGGATCGCTTCGTCAAAACCGGCCATGATCGCCTCGGTCTTGGCGAGGATGCTGGTCGTGTACAGCCCGGTCAGCTTCACGCCGGTCGGCATCATGGAGTCCTCGGGCCGCCGCCAGGAGGAGCTCTGGCATCTGATGGCGCGATCGTTGTCGATGTACGACCCGAACGGCAGGATCATCAGCGCGAAGTCGCTGTCGAGTTCGTGCAGCTTGAGGTTGGCCACCCGTTCCGCGCTCTTGAAGGCCAGCGGGCGGATGTACACGTCCTGGCGGTAGCCGCACCGGTCAAGCAGATCGACCGTGATCTTGCAGAGGTCATCGGCGGAATACGGTAGTTCGATCTTCAGGATCTTCGAACCGCGCAGAAGGCGCTCGTAGTGCTCCCGCAATCGGAAGATGAAGGTCTTGCCCTGCTCCTGGTTCCAGTTCCCCCGGATGCCCTCGAATGCGGACGTCCCGTAATGCAGGGCATGGGTCATGATGTTGACTTTGGCGTCCTCGATCCGCACTTGCTTGCCACCGAGGAATGCCCACCCTTGACCCGCCATCCGACGACCGTCCTTAGCTATGCGCCTCGAGCACCGCCCGGGCGACCTCACCCTGTCCGCAGCTAGGCAACCTGTTCATTATAGGTTCAGCCACCAGGCCGTGGGAGATCCGCGACGGCTCTGCTAGGTTCGGCCCGCGCGTCCGATCTGGCGCTCGCCATTCGATCGTGAGGTCAACCTTTGGCACGCGATGAGGCCCCCATCAACCTCCGAACGCCCGGTCTCGAGAGCGCACCCCGCTGGTGGGCGCTGGCCAGCTACGTCGTGCTGGCAGTCGCCGCACTATCAATCGCCGCAGGCTTCGGATTCTTTGCCGGCCTGGCGGTGCGAGCCGGCCCTGTACTGGTAACGACTCCGCCGCCCGCAGCGGCAGCGCCCGTGTCCGCGTACGTGGCCGGCGAGGTGGCCACTCCTGGCGTTTACGCCCTGCCTGCGGGCGCCCGGGTCCACGAGTTCGTAGCGGCTGCCGGCGGGCTCTCGCCTGCTGCGGATGCACTTTCGATAAACATGGCCGGCAAGGTGACGGACGGCCAGAGAATCGTGGTCCGGGCGGTTCCACCTCGCGCCGCGGCGCCTGGTGCCGCCTCGACGACGGACCGGCCGGCCGCCCCCGGACCGGTCAACCTGAACGCGGCGAGCGAGCAGGACCTGGCGGCGCTGCCACGCATCGGCCCGGTGACGGCCGCAGCAATCGTCAAGTGGCGCGAGGAAAATGGCGGCTTCGATAGCGTTGATGAGCTGCTGAAAGTGCGCGGCATCGGCCAGGCAACGCTGGACGCCCTGCGCCCGTACTTGACCGCCCCGTGATCCTGGGCTGGTTGGCGGCGTCATTGGTCGCCGGGATCGCGCTCGGGTACTACTGGCCCGAAACCGCTTCACAGACCGCTCGTTTCGGCCTCGCGACGCTGCTCGCGGGCGGCACCGCGCTGGCGATCGCACGCGGCCGATCGGGGCGCTTTGCACCGCTGGCGTTGGCCATCGCGGGCGCAGCGGTCGTCGTCGGCCTGACCCGTGGCATACAGGCCGCCCCGGCCAACGCCTGGACGCCCGACACCGCCTTAACTACGCCCGAGCTCAGCCTTGAGGCGGTCGTGCTGGAGGACCCGGTCCCGTTTGGCGACGCGGTTCGGATTCGCGTGGCGCCCCTCGTGGCGCCGGAGTCGCCGCCATGGCTCACGACGGAGATCGAACTCGATGTGATCGCACGCCAGCTCACGGGAGCGGCCATTGCTGGCCGCCCGCCCGACGGTTACCGGGCCGGCGATCGCCTTTCGATTGCTGGCCGGCTCTCCTATGGCGCCGTATCGGGCGCCGCGGGCGTTACGGTCAACGCCAGTTCGGTACGCCTGGCGTCAGGCGAACTGGACGGGAACCTGCTGGCTCGTCTACGTGCCGGGGCGAACCAGGCGATCGACCGCACCAGCCCCGAACCGGTCGCGGGCCTGGTCAAGGCGATGGTTACAGGTAGCCGCACGGGCATCGACCAGCGGACCAGGGAAGCCTTTCGGCGGTCCGGCACTTCGCACGTCCTGGCGATCTCGGGACTGCACGTCGGGATCTTTGCATCCATGGCGCTTGCCGTATCGGTCCTTGCGCTGGGCAGGAAGAACCACTGGTACTTACTGGTGCCGGGCTGCGCCGTCTGGGGCTACGCGTTCATGGCCGGGCTTTCTCCACCCGTCGTACGTGCTGCGCTGATGGCCAGCGTGTTCCTGGCCGGGCGGTCTCTCGGGCGTCAGAACAGCATCCCTCCGGCCGTCGGAGCGGCGGGCGCCCTGATGGCAGCGCACGAGCCTGCGCTGGTTGGCGATGTCTCGTTCCAGCTTTCGTTCCTCGCGGTCCTGGGCATAGCCCTGGTAGCGCCAGGGGTTCAGGCGGCGGGCGCGGCACAGCTCCGGCGAGTCGAGGGGTCGTGGCCGTCGCCTCTGATCCGACTTCTCGAATGGACCAGCAGCGGCGTCGCCATGTCGGTTGGCGCGATCAGCCTCACCGGCCCCGTGATCGTCCTGCGATTCGACGCGATCTCGGTCTGGGGCCTGCCCGCTACTCTCCTCCAGGTACCCGCGCTTCCTTTCCTGATCGTTGCCGGCGTGGGAGAGGCGCTGCTCGGCGCCCTGGCGCCGGGCGTCGCAATCCTTGCCGGTGGGCCCGCGTGGCTGGCGGCGAAGTACGTGATCGCAGTCGCACACTTCTTCGGCTCGCTGCCCGGGGGCGCGGTGCCGCCATCCTGGCCCCTGTTTGCCGGCGCCGCGCTTTATTACCTCCTGGTGGCCGCACTGGTCATTCGGCCGCGCTGGTTGGAACTCTTCGTGACCGCCCAGCACACCGCGCGCCGGGCCGTTACCGGCCTGGCGTCCTCCTGGCCGCCGCAACGGCCGGTTGCGGGTGTCGGCCTGGTGCTCGCGCTTGGCGCCGCGTTCCTGGTGTGGATCGCGGCGTTCTCGGCGCGCGATGGGCGGCTGCATGTCACCTTCTTTGAGACGACCGGCGGCGATGTCATTCTCATCACGACACCCGGGGGCCGCCAGGTACTCGTTGACGGCGGCGATTCGGTCTTCGGCGCGGTTCGCTCACTGGGCGGCCGGCTCCCTTTCTGGGACCGCACCCTGGATCTCATTGTGCTCACCCACCCACATGCCGATCATGTGCGTGGACTGCTCGCCGTACTCGACCGGTATCGGGTCGCCACCGTGCTCGACTCGCCATCCAGGTACGACAGCGACGTCTACGCCGAATGGCTCGCTGCGGTGCAGCACGAAGGCGCGGCTCGTATCTTGGCCGTCCCGGGCACCACCATCGAGCTGGGCGATGGTGCGGTAATCGAGGTACTCCTGGCGCAGTCCGAGGAAGTGGCGTTCGACCCCAACGATCGCTCGGTGGTCTTGCGCCTTCGCTACGGAGGCAATTCGTTCCTGCTGATGGGCGACCTGTCGTCGTCTGGGGAACGGAAGTTGATTGCCACTGGCGCCGACCTCCGAGCTGAGGTCTTGAAGGTCGGTCACCAGGGCAGCAAGACCTCGTCCTCGAACGAGCTCATTGCTGCTGTGCTGCCATCCCTCGCAATCGTTCCGGCGAGTATCGGTAACCGGTATGGTCACCCGCATGCGGAAGCCATGGACCGGATCTCGGCGCTCGTCTCCCCGGACCGCGTGCTGGTGACCGGCGTCCGTGGCACGGTCGATGTCGCCTCCGATGGGCGGCGCCTGGTCGTGCGCACCGCCCGCTGATCCTGTTAATGGGACCGGTTTGGAATATCCGTCAGCTACTACCTACGTAAGTCCTTGCTGAAATTTGCGCATGTACGGAACCTTTCGTATTCACGTTCGGCTGGCAGGGCGACAGCCCGATCAAGCCAGGATCGACGACCGTCGAGGTGGCGCGCGCGCCAGACGCTGATGACACGGTAAGGCTCATGCACAAGGGCCTTCCGGCCGGCGCCGGTGAGCTCCACGGCCAAGGTTGGACGCTTTACCGCGGGAGGCTGGAGAAGGTAGCGACGGGACGAGACCCCGGCCCGGACCCGAACGCACAGGGCTCGGACCAGATGCACCGCTAGCTCCAAGAGAAGTGCCGGGCGCGCCCGGCGGGACGGTGCGGCGTTTCGCAGGGACCATCAACACGAACACGATGGCTCCGGTCGAGTTCACTGGATACGTCCGGGATGCGACAAGGACGGTCAGGCCCTGGTTGCGACCAGCGTCCGGGCCACGGGCACTGGCCGCTCAGGCCAGACCCAGATCCTCGTAGATCGCGGATGCCGTCAGGCGCAGGCGCTCCTGGTGGGACGCCTCGCCCGGCATGCCGTTGAAAGCCAGGGCGACCACCAGGCCATGCTCCGGGTCTGCGAACGCGACCGATGACTGCGAGCCCCCGTGGCCGAATGTGGCGGGTGAGGCGTGATCGCCGTACCCGTAGGGGATCGTCGCGGCGCCATACTGCTTGGAATCGACGATGAACCCCAGCCCGTAGTCGAGAGTGTGCTTGAAAGTGTGGTCGTACATGCCGGCCCTCTGGCGCCGGACGAACTCGGCCACGGTCGAGGGCCGCAGGATGCGAGCGCCCCCCAGTTCCCCTCCTCCCAGCAGCATCTCGTAGAAGCGCGCGAACTGGGCAGCCGGGCCGCGGCCGTTGGCGCCGGGGCGGACTGCAGCGATGAAGTGCGGCGAGTTTAAAGCGGGGTCGACTGCCAGCTCGCCACTCGACGTGTCGAACATCGTGCAAAGTCGATCACCGAGTGCCTGCTGTTTGTCATACGCGATGCCGATCGACCAGTCGGCCATCCCGAGCGGCGTGAATATCTCATCACGGACGTACTCTTCGAACGGGCGGCCGTCGATCCGCCTGACCAGCTCGCCCAGCAGATACCAGCTTGAAGCCGGATGATATCCCGCCTTCTCACCAGGAACCCAGCGCGGCTCCAGCCGTCCCTTGCACACTTCCGCGATCGCCTCGTCCCAGGTCTGTCCGCGCCAGTGCCGGATCGGCATGCGGAAGCCGCCGGTGTGAGTCAGCACATGGCGCAAGGTGACCGCTTCCTTGCCATTAGCAGCGAACTCCGGGATATGCAGCGCGACACGGTCGTCGAGTCCAAGCAACCCCTGTTCCCACAGCTTTGCGATCGCGACCGCGGCGATTGGTTTGATCGACGACAACCAGAGCATCAGGGTGTCGGCGGCGATCGGCACCCCCGGTCGAGCATCGCCCAGCTTCAATTCGTGTGATCGCCCGGCGAGGGACACGTACAGCTGGACGCCTGGGTGCAGCCCTCTGAGCATCCCGTCGCGGGCGATTCGTTCGGTCCGTTCAAGCGTCATTGCAGGATAGAATCCCACGATCCACTGGAGGGTTTGATGAAGATTACCGACGTCAGGGCTTATGTGGTTGACCCGGGCGTCCCGGTGTTCGGCAGCGCCCGTGAGCCTGTTCAGAACCGGGAATGGACGTTCGTCCAGGTCGACACGGATGAAGGTATCAGCGGTTTCGGGGAGTGCACCAATTATCCGGGTGGCGGGAGCCATCTGACGGCCCGCACCGTGCTCGCCTGCCGGGAAGCCCTGATCGGCGAGGACCCATCCGATATCGAGCGCCTGTGGCACAAGTTGTACCGCCGCTACACGTACCTGGGCGCCAAGGGGTTGCCCACGACCGCCATCAGCGGCGTGGATATCGCGCTCTGGGACATCAAGGGCAAGGCGCTCGGCAGGCCGGTCTTCGACCTCCTTGGGGGCAAGTTCAGGGACGACGTGCGGCTTTACGCCAACGGCTGGTTTGCGGGCTGCAGTACGCCGGCCGACTACGGGCGTGCGGCGAAGCAGGTGGTACTTAAGGCGGGTCACACGGCCTGCAAACTCGATCCATTCCTCGAGATGCGGCCCTTCCACACGGGCTACGTGACCGGGCAGATCTCCGCCGACGGCGAGCAGCTCGGCTATGACATCGTGGCCGCCGTCCGCGAAGCGGTGGGGCCGCACCACGAGATCTTGATCGACGCGCACGGGCATTACAACGTAGGCACCGCGATCAGGCTGGCCAACAACCTCTACGACCAATCGAAGATCGAATGGTTCGAGGAGCCCTGCCCGCCCGAGAGCATCGATGCCCTGCGGCAGGTGCGCGAGCACGCCCGGCCGCGGATCTGCGTGGGCGAGCGGCTGTTCACGCGGTTCGAGTTCGTTCCGGTGCTGCAGGACCGCCTTGCCGACTACATCATGCCGGACGTCGTCTGGACGGGCGGCATCAGCGAGCTCAAGAAGATCGCCACCATGGCCGAGACCTACTACGTGCCGATCTCGCCGCACAACGCGATGGGCCCGCTGCAGGTTGTCGCGGGCGCCCACGTCTGCATGACCGTGCCCAACTTCTACCGGCTGGAGCACAGCATGGCCGCGATCCCCTCCTACCAGAAGTTCCTGGCCCAGAAGCTGAACTTCCACGACGGCGCCGTCACGCTGAACAGGAAGCCCGGGCTCGGCTACGACCTCGACCTCGACCAGGTTTCTGCGTCGATCAGCAAGGACTGGCTTGCCAGTGGCGGCACCGTGCCGTCCAAGTCCGCAAGTTCGACCCGGAAGGCACGCAAGTGAAAATCACCGACGTTCGCGCACATGTCGTCCGCCCAGGGAAGACGAACAACACCCTGCCCGCGGACTGGCAGTGGACCTTCGTCACCGTCCATACCGATGAAGGGATAACCGGTTGGGGGGAATCGTCGAATGTGCCACGCGACACCTCGCTGCTGACGGGAGCCGGCGTGCTCGCATGCCGCGAGGCGCTCGTTGGGGAAGACCCTTCCGATATCGAACGCCTGTGGCACAAGCTCTACCGGCGCTACACCTACCTCGGCAGCCGCGGATTCCCCACCACCGTCCTGAGCGGGATCGACATCGCCCTGTGGGACATCAAGGGGAAGGCGCTTGGCAAGCCGATCTACGAGCTCCTGGGGGGCAAGTTCCGCGACGACGTTCGACTCTATGCGAACGGGTGGTTCGAAAACTGCAGCACGCCCGCCCAGTACGCACGGGCGGCGAAACGGACCGTCGCCTCGGGGCATGACGCGCTGAAGCTCGACCCATTCCTGGAGATGAACCCGTTCCACACGATGTACCAGACCGGACAGATCTCACCCGAGGGCGAGCAACTCGGGTATGACATCGTGGCGGCGATCCGTGAGGTGGTGGGGCCAAAGGTGGAGGTGTTGATCGACGCCCACGGCCACTACAACGTGCCGGTCGCGATCCGCCTCGGGAACAACCTGTGGGAGCAGTCGAAAATCGGCTGGTTCGAGGAGCCGCTGCCTCCCGAGAGCTTCGTCGGACTGAAGCAGGTCCGAGAGCACTGCAAAGCGCCGATCTGCGTCGGCGAGCGGCTCTTCACTCGTTGGGACTTCCTGCCCGTCTTCCGTGATCGGCTGGCCGACTTCATCATGCCCGATGTCACGTGGACCGGCGGCATCAGCGAGCTGAAACGCATAGCGACGATGGCCGAGGCCTACTACGTGCCGATCTCGCCTCACAACGCCCAGGGGCCGGGACAGATCCTGTCAGGAGCGCACGTGATGATGACCGTGCCGAACTTCTACCGGCTGGAACACGCCGTCTCGTTCATTCCGCTCTACCAGTCGCTGCTGCAGGAGCCCATGAACTTCCACGACGGCGTCATTACGCTGCCGAAGAAGCCGGGCCTGGGCATCGATCTGGACATGGACGCCGTACGGGCTGCCCTGGACCCTCGCTGGAAGGACTCGGGCGCCGCGTCCACCTGAGACGCACGCCTGTGAGCCGCAAAGACCGGCTCAACAGGGGTCTATTTGCGCTTCCTGGGAGGGCGACTCCGGCCGGGCTCGCCGGCCCGGCCGTACTGCGGGAACTGGATCCGGCCCACGTTCTTCGCTGACACGCCGAGGACCTTGAGAAAGCCTTCCGCGTCCTCGTGCCCGTATGAGCCCAGGCTTTCCATCGAAGCGTCGTCCGTGAAAAGCGAATGCGGTATCGAACCTTCACGGGCGATCGGGTTGGCCGACTCGAAGTAGATCGCTCCCCGGTAAAGCCGGACCGACACCGTCCCGGTCATGAGCCGGGTGATCGGCGCGAGCGCAGCCAGCGCGGAAGTTGTTGCCAGGTCCAGCCAGTAACCCTGGTAGATCTGCACGCCGATTCGGGCGGAGATCTGGTTGAAGAACTCCCGGGCGCGGCGGTCCAGCACGAACTGAAGCAGGAACTCGTACGTCCTGGTCAGCAGTTCCATTCCAGGCGCTTCGTAAATGCCGCGTGACTTGACGCCGACGAACCGGTTTTCCACCACATGGGTGCCGATCCCGATGCCGTGTCGCCCGGCGAGGCGGTTGGCGACTTTGAACGCAGACACCTTGTCCACTTGCTTGCCGTTGATCTCGACCGGCACGCCCTCCTGCCATCGCACCGTCACGCTCTCGGGCTTGTCGGGCGCGTCCCACGCCCAGACCCCCATGCCCGGCTCGACGAAGAACGGTGGGATCGTGAGATCTTCGAGGTCGCCTGCCTCATGGGTCAGCCCCAGAAAGTTGGCGTCGGTCGAATAGCGCGCCGCGCGGCGCGCTCGAATGGGCAGCTTGTTGGCCTCGCAGTAGTCGAGCATCTGTTCCCGGCCCGGAAATTGCTCGATGTACTCCGGATCGCGCCAGGGCGCGTACACGTCGACCTCGGGCGCCAGCATGTTGGCGGCAAGCTGAAACCTGACCTGGTCGTTGCCCCTGCCGGTCGCACCATGGAAGAGGACCCTGATGTCGCGCTGGCGCAGCGCGTCGAGGACAACTTTCGTCGTGATCGGCCGCGCGATCCCGGTCGTGTTCCAGTAGCCGCCCTCGTAGCCGGCGAGCGCCTGGACGACCCTCAGGCCGCCGTCGGCCAGCGCCTCCTGGCCGGGGAGGACCTGCGCGTCCGCCGCGCCGCAGCGCTTCATGCGGTCGGCGACCGCCTCCAGGTTCTCCTCATCGGGCTGCCCGAGATCGACCGTGAAGCAGTGGACTTCGAACCCCTTCTGGCTCAGCCAGTGGGTGACCGTGCAGCTGTCGAGGCCACCTGAGACCGCGCCGCCTACCAGCTTCACGTTCTTCTTCTTGAGCTCACGCCAGTTCATGTCTACCTCGGTGGAAATCGCCGGAATCGCTCAAGTATTACATCCCGAAAGTCGGCGTTCGATGAGCCCGGTTCCCCTGCCCGGCTTCGAAAACCGCCGAACTCCCGCTTCGCGAACAGGTCAATTCGCCCATGGAATCGGACCGGCCACCGCGCATAATATCCGTGCTACCACGATCCGAGGAGGCTCTGACTTGGCTCAAGGGCGCGCGACGGAATCCGCTAAGATGGCCAACATGAAGCGTGAATCCCTGTTCTCTTTTCCAAATCCGGTCAACGAGCTCTCGGCTCGCCTGGTTGCCGTTGGGGTCGTGACCCTCACGGTCTCCAGCATCCTCCTCGGACACTACTTCGACTTCCACTGGCTACTCATCCCGCTCGCCTACGGATTCTGGGCGCGCGTGCTGACTGGCCCCAAGTTGAGCCCGCTGGGTCTGCTGGTGACTAAGTGGATAGTGCCGGCGCTCGGCAACCCCGGCAAACGCACGGCGGGCCCGCCCAAGCGCTTCGCGCAGGCGCTCGGCACCGGATTTTCCACCACCGCGCTCGTGCTTCAGTTCGGCTTCGGGCTCACCGGCCTCTCGTTCATCGTCCTGGGCGGCCTGGTCTTCGCCGCCACCCTGGAGGCGGCCTTCAACTTCTGCCTGGGGTGCAGGATCTTCGGAGTCCTCATGCGCGTCGGCCTGATCCCGGAGTCCGTTTGCCGCGAGTGCACGGAATACCTCCCGGCACGGCTTAAGCCTGGCTTCTAAACTCCAGCCCTGTGAGGCCGGGTCGCGGGCGCCCTAGCCGCTCCTTGCGATCGAAGGCGGACCGCCCTTCCCGGGACCTTCCGCCTCGCCCTCGGGCAACGGCTTGCGAATGAAACCGAGCACGCTGCCCCATGCGACGCCGAATCCCACCGCGGAGAACGCTCCCACGACCATGTTGCGGATCATCGTGAACGAAGTCAGCGCCTCGAAGCCGCCCTGCTGAAGCGTTAACGAGATCAGGATGCCCGTGATCGTGCCCAGCATCGATCCTACGACCGTCTTCTTCAACGACGGCAGGGGGAAGTAACGGCGCCAGCCGCGTTGCCGGCGTCTTGCGACGGCGATCTTCAACGTGGCTTCGGGTGTCATCGCCCCGGACGCTGCGCTCGACGCGGCGTTCGAGGCCGCAGTGGTAGCTGCGGCCCAGCCTGCGACTGCCACCGTGCCGACGGCGGCAACGCCGGTGGCCACTGCGGCGGTGGTCGCTACTGGTCCCCGGATCCCGGCTTCGCCAACCCGCGCCTCGAAGGGGACCGTGCAGAGTACGGAGTCTCCGACGGACATGTCGACTTCCAGCGGGTACGCACCCCGTACCAGGTTCACGTACTTGCCGTAGTCTGCGGGCCCGAACGTCTCGACGTGCTCGGAGCCGGCCACGAGGCCCGACCAGCTGAACTCCCGCTTCACGCTCTGGCCGAAGGGAAGCCGGACGAACAGATCCACGCTGCCCTGAGACGGCACGTTCTTGACCCGCAGGGTCATCGTTGCTTCGGGATCGAGCGCGAATTTCTGCCCGGCCTGCGCAGGCAGCTCAAAGACGACCGCGCCATCTTTCTCGAGCGTCATCGTGGTATCCCCGCAGCGGACTCCGGCCTCCTGCGACGGCACCGCTGCGGCTGCCTGGGACACGAAAAGGAACATTGTGGATGTGGCCATGAGCGCCGCGCCGAGCGGTGCGAATCCTGCCGAACGGATAATGCGCAGCGCGACACCCATCTACGCGACTACACCGGCCACTTGCGGCTGGCGAGCCCAGAGACCAGCGCTGCGGGCAGTCCTGCGGCGGCACGGCGCAGACCGCCGTTCCGAGTCAACACAAGACACCTATGCTTCGCCGCGCTTCCGGTATTCCTCGACCAGCTTCTTCGTGTTCTCGTTGAACGGGTAGTAGCGCCCGGGCGGCCCGGGGTTCTTCGTCAGCTCCTTCTTGATCACCGCTTCGGTCGCCTCACGCTCGTGGGCGATGCGGATCACCTCGTCGACCGCCGAGCGCGGGACCACTACCACCGCGTCGTTATCGCCGCAGATCGCGTCGCCCGGCCTCACCACGATGCCGCCGCAGGTGATCACCTCGTTCACGCCCCACGGCTGCTGCACCGCCGGACCTTGCTTCGCGGTCGTGCTGAACGAGTAGACCGGGAAGCCGTACTCCTTGAGCGCTGCGGTATCGCGCACGGAGCCGTCGGTCACCAGCCCGCCGATGCGCCGCTGTGCAAGGCGCAGGAACTTGATATCGCCGCCGATGGATTCCCATGGTCCGACCGCCGACGCCACCAGGACTTCGCCGGGACCGCACAATTCGAACGCAACGTACTCGGGCGACTGTTCGCCCTTCGGCTTGTCGGCCAGGACATCGGGGCGGTGGTGTACGAAGCGGAGCGTCACCGCCCTGCCGGCCATACGCTGTCCGGTCTGGAGCGGCCGCGCGCCATGGATCTGGGCCTGCGGCCAGTTCATTACCCAGAGTGCGTCGATCAAGGTCGGCGTTGGGATCTCACGCAACTGCGCCAACGTCGCGTCCGATACCGGCTTCGATTGGGGGGTAGTCACCGCCTGCCTCCGGTCCTGAATCCGTACAGAGCGCCGTAGAGCGCGGCGCTGGCGGGCACCGGCACGCCTGATTTGCGGCCAGCCCGCACGACCGCGCCTATGAGGTCGTCGAGCTCCAGGGGGTTGCCGGCGTTGAAGTCCAGCTGTAACGACGACACCATCTCCCTGGCTTCTTCCCGTGCGCCGGCCATGCGCTTCGTAACCACGTCTGGCGCAAACTTCACGCCCTGGCTCTTGCCGACCAGCACGATCTCTTCCATCAGCGCCTGGACCGTGCGCTCACCTTCGGGGTTGGCAAGGACATCGACGTAGCTGGACCGAAACGCGGTCATAACCGTGCCGATCGCGGCCACCGCCACCAGCTTCGACCAGAGGGTCGAGCGAATGTCCTTGCTGACTTCGACCTGGATCCCTTCCTTCGTCAGGACCTTTTCGATCATGCGCACCCGGTCCGAAATTGAGCCATCCTGCTCCCCGAACGCGATGCGGGCAGTAGATCCTGACTGGTGGATGTGTCCGGGCGCGACCCGCGCCGTCTCGATATACGTGGTGCCGGCCACGACCCTGTCCCAGCCATAGACTTCCGCCACCTTTGCCGGGCTCTCAGCACCGTTCTGGATCGGGAGGATCACCGTTCTGGGACCGAGCAGCGGCTTGATCAGGGGCAACGCTTCCGGGTTGGAGTACAGCTTTACGGCGTAGATAACCAGGTCAACCGGTCCGACTCCCTTCGGGTCGGGCATCGCCGTGGGTTTCACCGTGAAGTTGCCCCAGTGACTGTCGACCTTAAGGCCGTTCCTGGCGATCGCGTCTCGATTGGCGCCGCGACAGATAAGGAATACTTCTTCCCCGTGCCGGGCCAAGACGCCGCCGTAGTAGCCGCCGACCGCGCCCGCCCCGATTACAGCTATTCGCAAGCCATGCCTCCTCGAAAAAATCGCAAGGAGGAAGGCTATCAGGCCGGCGGCCAGCGCGTCGCGCTGGGCTGCGGCGGGGACGGCGGCGTCCATCGGTTAACCTTGGACGGTTGGCGTGGGCGGCCGGCGACGCCGGCCTGCTTCCCGGGGGTTGCATGTGGCCAGGATCAGGCTAGATGGTCGGAGTGCGTCTGAAACCCGCCCGATCTCGATCGAGGTCGGTGTCCAGCGCTATGCAGAGGGGTCGGCGCAGATCGATGTCGGCAATACGCGCGTCATCTGCTCCGCAAGCGTCTCCGACGCGCTGCCCGCATGGCGCCGCGACTCCCGCCTGGGCTGGGTCACCGCCGAATACGGAATGCTGCCGCGCGCGACCCATACCCGTTCGTCGCGCGAGGCACGCGAGGGTCGACAGGGCGGGCGAACCCTGGAGATCCAGCGCCTCGTCGGTCGCTCGCTGCGGGCAGTCACCGATCCCACCCTGCTCGGCGAACGCACGGTCACGCTCGACTGTGACGTGATCCAGGCGGACGGTGGGACCCGGACGGCCGCCATAACCGGGGCCTATGTCGCCCTGTTCCAGGCGACCAACAATCTGGTCCGCGAGGGCAAGCTGGAAAAGTCGCCGCTGCGGGAGGCAGTCGCCGCCATCAGCCTGGGTTATGTCGACGGCGACCTCATGCTCGATCTCGCTTACGACGAGGACTCGCAGGCGCAGTCCGACTTCAACGTGGTTGCCACAGCCAGTGGCCGTCTTGTCGAGCTCCAGGGTACGGCCGAGGCTGCGCCATTCGAGCGCGCTCAGCTGAACCAGATACTCGACCTCGCCTACCAGGGGATCGAGTCGATGCTTACCGCCCAGGGGAAGGCGATCAAGGCGATCCATCACGCCGCCCTGAAAAGGAACAATTGAAGCCGATGATCACCATCACATCCGTGTCCGCACGCGAAATCCTCGACTCGCGCGGCAATCCGACCGTCCAGGCCGAAGTGACCCTTTCTGATGGAACCGTCGGGGTCGCTGGAGTGCCGTCCGGCGCCAGCACCGGGAGCAAGGAGGCCGTGGAGCTCAGGGACGGCGATCCCAGGCGCTTCGGTGGAAAAGGCGTGCTCAACGCGGTAGCCAATGTGAACGGTCCGATCAGCAAGGCGGCGATCGGGCGCGCTGCCTACGATCAGGCGGGCCTGGATGCCGCCCTGGTAGCGCTCGATGGCTCGCCGAACAAGTCGAAGCTGGGCGCCAACGCGTTGCTCGGCGTGTCGATGAGCGTGTTACGAGCGTCTGCGTTGAGCATGAAGCTCCCGTTATACCGGCGTATCGCCGAACTGGCGGGGGCGAAGGCCGACGAGTTACCGGTACCGATGTTCAACGTGCTCAACGGCGGAGCCCATGCCGAAGGCTCAACGGACTTCCAGGAGTTCATGCTCTATCCGACCGGCCTTAAGTCTTTCCCGGACGCGCTGCGCGCCGGCTCCGAGGTCTATCAGAGGCTCAAGCGCATCCTGCACGACGAGCACCTGGCGACCACAGTAGGTGACGAAGGAGGATTCGCGCCTGCGGGCATTAACACGCGGCGCGCGCTGGAATTGCTTGCGAAAGCCGTGGAAGGGGCCGGCTATCAGCTAGGCAGCGAGATCGCCATTGCGCTCGATCCGGCGGCCACCGAGTTCTTCAAGGGCGGCAAGTACCGGCTGCAGCGTGAGAACCGGGTGCTCTCGACCGGCGAGATGGTCGACGAGTACGCCACGCTGTGCGGCATGTTCCCGATCCTGAGCGTGGAGGATGGCCTGGCCGAGGACGACTGGAAGGGCTGGACCTCGATCACCGGCCGCCTCGGTGACCGTGTCCAGCTGGTGGGCGACGACCTGTTCGTCACGCAAGAGCGCTTCGTAAGGGAGGGCCTCGAGCGCAAGGCAGGCAACGCTGTCCTCGTGAAGCTGAACCAGGTCGGCACGGTGTCCGAAACGATCGCCACCGTGAAGCTGGCGCAGAGTTACGGGTGGGGCACCGTGATCAGTCACAGGTCGGGGGAGACCGAAGACACGACGATCGCGGATCTTGCGGTGGGGCTCCGTGCCGGCCAGATCAAGACCGGCGCGCCCGCACGAAGCGAGCGTACGTCCAAGTACAACCGGCTCCTGCGCATAAGTGAAGAGCTTGGCAGTGGCGCCAGCTATGCTGGAGGGCGCGTGCTGAGGCGTCGCTAACGGGTGCTCCGCTGCGCTGGTTTTAGGCTAAGCTGGCGAGGTTACCGCTTCTGAATTCCGCCAGCGTTCCGCCCCATCGTTTGACTGTAGACGAACAATTACCGATCTCGACCTGGAAGGAGTAGGCATGGCCGCCACAAAAGTAGGCATCAACGGGTTCGGCCGCATCGGCCGGCAGGTCCTGCGAGCGATCATGGAGCGCCAGGCCGGCAAGATCGAGGTCGTGGCGATTAACGACCTCGCGGACGCCAAGACGAATGCCCACCTGTTCAAGTACGACACCAACTACGGCCGGTTCCCGGGCGAGGTCACGGCCAGGGGCGATCAACTCGTAATTAACGGGAAGGCGGTCAAGGTCTTCGGTGAGCGCGATCCCGGCAAGCTTCCCTGGGGCTCGGCCGGCGTCGAGATCGTCGTGGAATCGACCGGCTTCTTCACCAACGCCGAGAAGGCCAAGGGCCACCTGCAGGGCGGCGCCAGGAAGGTGATCATCTCCGCGCCGGCAACGGGAGAAGACCTGACCGTGGTGCTGGGCGTGAACGACCAGGAGTACAACGCCTCGAAGCACACCGTCATCTCCAACGCGTCCTGCACGACCAACTGCATCGCGCCAATGGTGAAGGTTCTGCACGACGGGTTTCACATCGAACGCGGGCTCATGTCCACGATCCACTCGTACACGAACGACCAGAAGATCCTCGACCAGGTACACGATGACCTGCGCCGTGCGCGGGCAGCGGCTCAGAACATCATCCCGACGACAACCGGGGCCGCGCGTGCGGTCACCAAGGTCATACCCGCCCTCAAGGGCAAGATCGACGGCATGGCCTACCGCGTCCCTACGTCGACCGTGTCTGTGACCGACTTCACGGCAACGGTGGGCAAGGAGACCAGCGTCGCCGCGATCAATGCGGCCTTCCAAAAGGCGTCCGAGAGCGGCTCGCTCAAGGGCATCCTTGGCTACTCCGAGGAGCCGCTCGTCTCGGTCGACTACAAGGGCAATCCCAGCAGCTGCACGCTCGACGCGCTGTCGACGGCGGTCGTCGACGGCAATCTCGTCAAGATCGTGGGCTGGTACGACAACGAGTGGGGCTACGCCTGCCGCACGGCGGACCTCGCCGCGCTGGTAGCCGCCAAGGGCGTTTAACCCGCGCGACGGAAGTGGCCGATGGCCGCGCGTCGTGATCTCGATCTATAATCCAAGGTGCCCAGACAAACAGGGAAAGGCGGGTTCGGTGTCGCTTTTCCCATCCCGGCCGATGTGGCACGGGAAACTAGTCCGGAGAAAAAGCCGATGGCGACCAACGCGCGCAGGACTCAATCCAAGCCCCCCATATCGACTAACGGCGCCCGCAAGAATGGCGTCGCCCACTCGGCGACCAAGGGCGTGCACGGTCGCCTCTGGAAGGACAGCCCGAAGCCGGAAGTCGGCAACTGGCGCGTCAAGTCCGGCCTGGCCCAGATGCTCAAGGGAGGCGTCATCATGGACGTCGTCACCGAGGAGCACGCCCGCATTGCCGAGGACGCCGGCGCGGTTGCAGTCATGGCCCTCGAACGCGTGCCGTCGGACATTCGCAAGGATGGCGGCGTTGCCCGCATGTCCGATCCCGAGTTGATCGTCCGGATCATGCAGTCGGTAACGATCCCGGTCATGGCGAAGTCCCGGATCGGTCACTTTGCCGAGGCGCAGGTCCTGCAGGCCCTGGGTGTCGACTACTGTGACGAGTCAGAGGTCCTCACCCCTGCCGACACCGAGTTCCACGTCAACAAGTGGGACTTCAAGATGCCCTTCGTCTGCGGCTGCACCAACCTCGGTGAGGCCCTGCGCCGCATTGGCGAGGGCGCCGCGATGATCCGGACCAAGGGCGAGGCGGGCACCGGGGACGTCGTCCAGGCCGTCACGCACGCACGCTCCGTGCTGGGCGAGATCCGCCGGATCCAGGCAATGAAGGAAGAGGAGCTCATGACGGAAGCCAAGAAGCTTGGCGCGCCGTACGAGCTCGTACTCGAAGTCCGGCGCACCGGCCGCCTGCCGGTCGTCAACTTCGCAGCGGGCGGGATCGCGACCCCGGCCGACGCATCTCTCCTCATGCAGATCGGGGTTGACGGGGTCTTCGTCGGCTCCGGGATCTTCAAGTCGGAGAACCCGGCGAAAATGGCCGCGGCGATCGTCAAAGCAACGACCCACTACAAGGACCCCGAGGTGATCGCGGAGGTCTCAAAGGGCCTCGGCGGCGCGATGCGGGGACTCGACTCGAGCAAGTTCGCACCTGATCAGCGTCTTGCCGTCAGGGGGTGGTAGCTACGGGCGGCTCCCGAATCGGTGTTCTGGCCCTGCAGGGAGACTTTGCGGAGCACCTCGCAGCCCTGAGGTCGATCGGGATCGAAGGCGAAGAGGTCCGCAAGGTCTCACAGCTGGAAGGACTTGACGGACTCATCATTCCCGGCGGCGAGAGCACGGCCATCACGAAGTTGATGGACGCCTACAGCTTTCGCGCTGCCCTGCCCCGGGCGGTGGCGGATGGGCTTGCCGTCTGGGGGACCTGCGCCGGGATGATCGTCATGGCGCGGTCGTTGACCGACCCATACCCGAAGCCGCTCGGGCTACTCGACATCAAAGTGTCCCGGAACTGGTTCGGCCGGCAGGTCGATAGCTTCGAGTCCGACTTCAAGTTCAAGGGGATTCGTGGCAAGCCGATCAGGGCGGTCTTTATCCGCGCGCCGGTCGTCGAGGAGATCGGCGACGGGGTCGAGGAACTGGCGGTCCTGCCGGACGGCCACGCCGTAGCAGTGCGCAGCGGCCGGCTGATGGCAACCGCGTTCCATCCCGAACTCACTGACGACAGGCGGGTGCACCGGTATTTCGCCGACCTCGCCGCGGCCAAGGACGGTAAGACAAGGGACTGATGATCCGGCACCTGAGGCCGACCGATACCGCTGCCCTGCTGCCGTTCCGTCGCGCGGCCGGGACAGCGCAGGCCTTCACCGTTGCCGGCGCCCTCCATTCGACGAATCACGGGTTCCCGGTGGCCCGCTACGCGGCGCTCGCGCTTTCGCCTCGCGCCTGGCGGCAATGCTGGGTAGACGCGGACGCTGGTGGCCTGTGGGCACTGACCAGCGTAGGCGCGCGCACTACCGCCACCACCTGGGAGACGCGCGACCTCTTCACGGTCGATCGCGATGAAGACCGATGCGCTGAGCTGCTCCACGAGGTCGGCGTAGCTGCCGGCGAGCACAAGGTGATGCGCGTGTTTCTCCGCGCTGAGCACGGGTCGTGGCTGACGCACCCGGCCAGGCGGGCTGGATACGAGCCTGCCGCGACCGAGACGCTGTATGTCCTCGTGCAATCCTCGCGGGGTGCGCCCGCGCACCGCCCACCGTCGTCCGGAGTCCTCAGGGCACGCGCGGCTACCGATGATCACTCGCTGTTCCGGCTCTACTGCGCGGCAGCGCCCGTCCAGCTACGCGCCGAGAGCGGCATGACCGCCACCGAGTGGTGGTCGGCCCTTGAGAAGCCCTGGCGAAAGCCTTCAGAGGTGGTCGACGAACACAACGGCGAGGTCGTCGGCTGGCTGCGTCACGGAGGCGTCGATGGCTGGTGGTTCTTCTCGCTCCTCGCCCGGCCGAGCGCCGTGGACCGGATTCCAGCGCTGGTCCATGCGGCGGTAGTGGCTGCCAACGGCAGGCCGGTGGCGACGCTGGTCGCCGACTTCGACACCGCACAGGCGGCAGTCATCGAAAGACTCGGATTCGTACCCGAGCGCAGGTTCCAGGTAATGACCCAGACGGTCGCGACCCGCGCGCGTGAGCCAAAGGGAGTCGTCGTTGCAGCTTCATGACATGAATGCGTCCAGCCAGCGCGGACCGATCGAAGAGGAGGCACCGCTGAACGAACCACGACCGACCCGCAAGATCGTCGACGACCTGGATCGCCTGGTCGCGGTACTCCCTCTCAACGTGCAGACAGCCCTGAGCGGACAGGAGTCGCTCGACAACCTCCTCGAGGTAGTGCTTGACCTCGGCCGTCCACCGGAGGCCCGATACCCGAACTCGGTAATCATGCTCAGCGATGAAGAAGTCGGCCAGGCCGACATCCAGTGGGTGGTCGACCGCGTGGGCGCCTTCGGCGACGACAACCGTGCCGGCATCGAGCGCACCCTGCATCGCATCTCGGTCATACGGAACCGCGCGGGCGTACCGGTGGGGCTGACGTGTCGCGTCGGCCGCGCCGTCTACGGCACGATCAAGATCATCGAGGACCTCGTGCTGGGCGGCCAGAGCGTGCTGCTCATGGGGCGTCCTGGCGTGGGTAAGACGACCATGTTGCGCGAGGTCGCACGCGTGCTGGCGGACGACGCCCGCAAGCGTGTCGTGATAGTCGACACCTCGAACGAGATCGCCGGCGACGGTAACGTGCCGCACCCGGCGATCGGCAAGGCGCGCCGCATGCAGGTGCCAAACACGCCTCTGCAGCACCACGTGATGATCGAGGCGGTCGAAAATCACATGCCGGAAGTCATCATCATCGACGAGATGAGCACCGAGCTCGAAGCTTTGGCCGCTCGCACGATCGCCGAGCGCGGGGTCCAGTTGATCGCCACCGCACACGGAAATACGCTCGACAACCTGGTCAGCAACCCGTCGCTCTCCGACCTGGTCGGCGGGACTCAGACCGTCACCCTCGGCGACGAGGAGGCCCGGCGAAGGCGCACCCAGAAGACGATCCTCGAGCGCAAGCAGCGGCCGACGTTCAACGTCGTCGTTGAGATTCGCGACTGGAATCACGTCGGCGTGCACAAGGACGTGGCCCCGGTCGTCGACGCCATGCTCAGGGGCTTCCCGGTGCGCCCTGAGGTAAGGTGGGTCGACAACGAGGGCGAAATGCACGTCGAGGCCGCGCAGCAATCTCACCAGGAAGGCGAAGCGCCAGAGCGCGGCCGGCCGTCGTTTGCGCCATCGTCCCGACCGGCGGAGGTGCGCGAACGCAAGGTCGAACAGGTCCGGGTGCTGCCATTTGGCATCCCGAGCCCCATGCTGCGGGCGGAAGCCTCCCTGCTTGGTGTGCCGGTGGAAGTGGTCGATGACGCTTCAAACGCAGACGTCCTGCTCACGACCAAGGCGCACTACGGGCGGCGGCCCCCGGCGGTCCGAACCGCCGAGCAGGGTGGAACGCCGGTCTATGTGCTGCGCAAGGGATCGACCGAGCTGATCCGGCAGTTCCTGCGACGCTTCGAAACCAGCGCAGGCGGCAACGGGCACGCGGGCCACTCGTCCGCGCCCGAGGTCCCTGCGGAGCGTCCCCCGGAGCGCGGGCGCGCCCGGCCCCGTGGCCGGGGGCAGGCGGCGTCTTCGGACGACACCATCGGGTTGGCCATGGCGGAGGCCGAATCGGCAGTGCGCAAGGTCCTCGACGGCGAGGCTCGGATCGAGCTGGCGCCCCAGACCGCATTCGTGCGCCGGCTCCAGCACGGGCTGGCCACGCGGTACAACGTAGGTTCGGCCAGCGTGGGCGCCGACCCGGAACGGCGGGTCGTGCTGCGGCGTCGCCGGCAGTAGGGTGTTCATAACCTTCGAGGGCGGCGACGGCTCGGGGAAATCCACCCATGCCTCTCGCCTTGAGAAGAGACTCCGCGCCGAGGGTTTTTCCGTGCTGCTCGTGCGTGAGCCCGGTTCAACCGGGCTTGGCCAGCATTTGAGGGAGTGGCTCAAGCGGGACGAAGGGACCGTCCCAATGGCCGAGCTCCTGCTCTTCGAAGCGGCCCGCGCGCAACTCACCGCGGAAGTTATCCGCCCCGCACTGCAGGCGGGCTCGGTGGTCATTGCCGACCGCTTCAGCGACTCCACCCTTGCCTACCAGGGATATGGACGGGGTCTCGACCTCGCCTTGATCCGGACCCTGAACGAAGCTGCCACCGGTGGCCTTGTCCCGAACCTGACGGTCCTTCTCGACCTGCCCGCTGAAGCGGCCCTGGGCAGGGCGGCCGTCCGGTCACCTGGACCCGATGGGTCGAAGTTTGAGGACCTGCCCGGTGGCTTCCACCAGGCGGTCCTGCAGGGATTCCGTGCCCTCGCTGCGGCGGACAAGAACCGCTGGGCCGTGATCCGGTCCGACGTTGCCGTGGAAGAAGTGGAACGACAGGTCTGGGCTGCCGTCAGCGCCCGTCTCCGCCGCTCTCCCGGAGTGGCTGGCCAGGCCAGCCCTTAGAACCCGGGCGGCGGGTTGATGGTCACCGGCACGCCGTACTTTGAGACCGTCATTACCAGGTCGAGGTTCGCAGGTCCCGTCGGCACCGGCATCTGCCGATCGCCCGAGTCGCCGAAAACGCCGCTCAGGTCGACCTCCCCCGACATCGTGATCTTTCGCGGCAGCTTGTCATCGACGCCGATGTACATGTCGAACATGAGATCGCTGCCCTTCCTGCCGAGCTTCTTGGCCGACACGACCGCCGAGTAGTGCCAGGTCGACACGCCGTCGATCATTTCGGTCCCAACCAGCTTGAGTTCGCTGACCGCCGAGTCGGGGCCGGAGAAGAACTCGTCGCCCAGGAAGTCCTGCGGGCTGAACGGGGCAAATCCGGAATCGTCCTGCGACTCCATCCACTGGCCGGTCTGCGGGTCTTTGACCCAGGACATGGCGCCGATCTTGACGAACTCGGTCTCCAGCGTGGATCCGAGCACAGACGCGGCGAGCTTTCCGTTCATCTTGTCGGGCGCCGAGAAATCACCGGCGAGCTGGAACGGGACGTCAAGGGTGAAGCCCTCCCCCGCGACCGCCATCATCATGTCCATGTTGAAGTGGAACGAACCGGCTTTCTCCATGGCGGCTCGTACCTGCTCGGCCAGCTTGGCCGCGCCAGGACCAGCTGCCGGCACCGGAGTAGGACTCGGAAAGGCCTTCGCGGTGAGTGCGGCCGCCGGCGCCAGGCCTTCGCATGCCAAGGCGGCGATCATGAGCAGGCCGATCAGGATGGGTGCGAGTTTCCGAATCATGGGTGTTTTTTCCTTGCAGGCTGCTCAGCACTTATTAGCTTACAAATCCGCCATGCAACCCAGTTCCATCCCCTACACGGTATGCCCCACGCCGATTACGCGGGAGTTACGTGGGCTGGCGCCCGGTAAAGATCTGGCAGTTTGACCGCAAACCGTGGCCAACCTGTACCTTATGCGCCTCTAGCCTGCGCGTATCCCCGTCCGGACCTCGGAGGGGTGGCACTTGAGGTTGCAATGCCAGCGAACGAGAAGATCGGCTTCATCGGCCTTGGGATCATGGGTACGCCAATGTCGCGCCACCTGCTCAACGCCGGCTATCCGGTGACGGTTTGGAACCGGACCGCGGCCCGCATGAAGCCGCTGGTCGACGCCGGTGCGGCGGCCGGTACTTCCCCCGCCGATGTCGCCCGCAAGTCCACCGTGACGATCACCATGGTTGGAGATTCGCAGGACGTCGAAGCGGTGATCGCCGGCAAGAATGGCGCGATCGAGGGCGCCACAGCCGGTTCGGTAGTCGTAGATATGAGCACGATCTCCCCGGTGACCAGTCGTGCGCTCGCCAGGCGTCTCGCCGAGAAGGGCGTTCAGCTGCTCGACGCGCCGGTTACGGGAGGCTCCGCCGGGGCCCAGGCGGCGACCCTCTCGATCCTGGTCGGCGGGGAGAAGGCGGCCTTCGACCGTTGCCTGCCGATATTCCAGAAGCTTGGCAAGGCGATCACCCTGGTCGGCCCGAGCGGATCGGGCCATACGGCCAAGCTTGCAAACCAGATCCTGGTCGCAGGCTGCATGAGCGGAGTCGCCGAGGCGCTGGTCTTCGCAAGGAAGGCCGGCCTCGACCTCGGGACCTGGTACGAGGCAGTGAAGAATGGCGCTGGCGCATCGTGGCACCTCACCACCCAGGCGCCCAGGGTGCTCGATGGCGACTTCTCGGCCGGCTACATGGTCAAGCACCACCGCAAGGACCTGCGGCTCATCCAGGAGACCGCGCACGAACTGGGGGTGCCCTTGCCGGTTGCCAGCGCGGTCCTGCAGCTGTACCGGTCGCTGCAAGCGACCGGCGGCGACGAGCTGGGGCACCAGGCGCTGGTCAGGGTCTATGAGCAGCTTGCGAAGGTCGAAGCCCGCCGCTGACCCAGCTGACATGGCATCGATGTGACGTCATGGTGACACCACCATGAAGTTAGACGCATGCATCGACGCCATTCCGGGTGACCTCGCACAGGTGGCCGCGGTCGGCGACGAAACGGCTGCCAGCGTTGCGCGTCAGGTGACCGCTGCCCTCCAGAACTCCATCCGGCTGGGCATCCTGGCAGCGATGTCCGAGGCGGCCGTCGAGATCTCATCCCAGCTCCCGAACGGGCACGTCAGCGTGCGGCTGGACGGCCAGTACCCTTCGCTCGTCTGTACCAGCGCCCGCCTGGGACCGGCCGCCGCGCCAGAAGACGACGCCCCGACCGCCCGCATGAGCCTCAGATTGCCCGACTCGCTCAAGGCCACGGTGGAGTCGGCGGCGGCGCGGGACTCTGGCTTCAGAGGGCCGGGCAGTCGACTTCGGGGGTTCTCGAAGGCATAGCAGCGGACCAGATGCCAGAAAGCAGGTTCCGGGCGCCGGGGCCGGTCCGACTGCGGGTGCAGGTGCCCGGCGGCAGTGTGACCGTAATGCCGTGGCGGGCATGCGTGAAACCAGGGTTTCGGTTGAGGAACACGGCGGATCCGACCAGCGTGTTGCGGTCCAGTGCCGCAGGGACGGGGATGCCTTTGAAGTAAGCATCGAAACGGCCGCAAGGCGGTGGCTCGGCTTCTTCGTCGAGCGGTCGCACGTAGACACGCATGTCCTTGTCACGTGTCCGGAAAGGACCGACGTCGATATCAACACGGTCGCCGCACCCGTGAGGATCAGTGGACTGGTCGGCGAAACGGTCGTGCGTTCCGTGTCCGGGGACGTGGAGGTCGATCGGGCCGCTGGTCGAGCTGAGCGCGTTTGCCGCCAGCGGGGACATCCGGGTCGTGCGGGCCAGCTGACGCGAATCACCTCCGGGTCCGACTGGTCCGCGTCCTGAGCCAGTCCTCAACGATCGCCATATCGTGCTCGAAGGCAAGGTCGGGCAGGCTACCTGGATCGAACAGGCCCAGTTCCATGGCCTCCACTCCGGGGTGCATCTCCCCTCCCCGCACGCGCACGTCGTACACGGCAAGTACGACCGCGTTGCCGGCGCGTGAATAGAGCCCGACGAGCCAGTTGACGGCGACCTCTAGCCCGGTTTCTTCACGGACCTCACGCGCGACTGCGGCTTCCACCACCTCGCCCCGGTCGACGTAGCCGGATGGGAAGCTCCATTTGCCGATCGCGGGCTCGATCGCCCGCCGGACGAGGAGAAGCCGGCCGTCGACCGTCACCATGGCCGCCGCCGCCAGCTTCGGGTCGAGGTACGAGACGCGACCACAGCGCTGGCAGCTCGGGCGCCCCTGCGCCCGAGCCAGCGGCGCCCCACAGTGGGCGCAGAAGCGAGGGTCCTCCATCAAGCGACTCCTGAACTCCCTTAGTGTGGGGATGTAGAGTACCTGAGGCCATGCGCCGGCCCGGTGTTGGTGACGCCCGGGGCGCGGTGCGCGGCAACCCAGGAGGGTAGTTGATCCAGATGGATCCGGGTCTCAGCAGGCTGCAGGAGTCGGTCAAAGGACTGATCAAACAGGGTCGCGTAGGCGATCCGGCGGTGGTCCGGTGGTACATGCGGACGCCGGCGACCCGCCACCGGACGCCGGACGCCCTGTCAGAGGCAATGACCACGATCGCCGGCGACTGGATGGGAGGGCCGGCGATCTCCGCGAACGTGGTCCGTTCGGGCAAGGAGCTGGTGACTCACCTGGCCTACGGCTCCGGCGGATTCGCGATCGTCACCGCAGCGATTGGACCGGGCGAGCCGGCCAACGACCTGATGGTGTTCGGCTCGAGGGGCGCTATCTACCACGGCCGGACCCCGGAAGGAGGTTCGCTCTAATGGCGAAGTACGGCGTCCTCCTCATCGGCGGCAACCGGACGCACCAGGAAGGGTACGGGCGCGCGTTCGCCGAGGATCCTCGTTGCAAGATCGTTGCCGTGGCCGACGAGCCTGACATCCCCGAATACCGTGCCGGCCTGAACCGCCTGCTGGCGCACGAAATGGGCGTGCCTTACATCGCCGACCTCGAAACCGCCCTGCGCCGCAAGGACGTGGACGTCGTGAGCATGTGCGCGGACGTCGAGCGCCGCGGCCGGGTCGGCGTCCAGTGCGCGGAGGCCGGCAAGCACATCTACTTCGACAAACCCCTCGCGGGCGGTGTCGAAGACGCGCGCGCCATCGCCGCCGCGGTGCAGAGGGCGGGCGTGCACAGCCAGATGTTCTGCCAGATCACGACCCCGTGGGCGCAGGCTGCAAAGAAGGCGGTCCAGGAAGGGAAAGTGGGCGTTCCCACCGGATTCCACGCGGACATGCTGATGGCCAAGGGCCGCCCCGGCACGGTCGGCGCCCGCAAGCCCCGGAAGGAGCGCTCAAGGCCAGAAAGGTTCACGTTCGTCGAGGCCAAGCGAGAGATGCTCGATATGGGCGTCTACTCAGTCTCGATGGTGCTGTGGCTTGCCGGGAAGCGAGCGCGCACCGTGTACGCCACGACTGGCAATTTCTTCTTCGCGGAGCACGAGTCACACGACATCGAGGACTTCGGCGCCTTCTCGCTGACGCTGGACGGCGGCGCGATCGCCACGGCCACCGGCGGCCGCATCGGGTGGACGAGCCATCCGCGCGGTGGCGTGATTCGTGTGGTAGTCACCGGGACGAAGGGGTCGGCGATCTTCAGCGAGGCCTCGCCCCGCATCGAAGTCTTCAATGACGAGCCCCCGTTCAGCCTGCCCAGTACCCACCCATGGGACCCGATGGCCATGTGGTCGTCGTCGATGCGCGATCTGGGAACCCCGCGCAAGCGGCAGTGGGTTTCCATGAGCGAGAGCCCGCAGTCGGCCGATACGTCGAGTTTTCTCGACTGCCTGGACCGGGACGTCGAGCCAGAGATGAACGCCCGGGCTGCCGTCGAGCACGTCGAAGTGATCATGGCGGGCTACCGGTCGGCGGCGTCGGGGAAGCCGGTCAAGCTCTAGCTTCACAGGCTCCTGCGGCGGCGCTCCCTGCCCCGGATCCTGGATCCGGGAGCGGTCTGCGCCACCGGTCACAGACCACCCTCACGCCTCGAAGTCGGCCACCGAGCGCAGGTAATCGGCGAACTGCTTCACTCCGCGCGCGACGTCGAGGCCGTCGGCGACGTTATGGTGCACGGTTACGTAGCCGCCGTAGCCGACCTCTCCCAGCCCCCGGAACACGAGTTCGAAGTCGATCCCCCTTGGATCACCGAAGGGTACGAGGTCGAAACGAACAGGCCCGTTGATCCAGGTCTCGATGGTCGACTTGCCTGCTGCATGGTTCCACATGTTCTGCAGATACACGTTGAACAGGTGAGGCGCCAGGTCCCTTATCGCGTCTGGCCCGTAAGGTTGCGCGCACGTGAGCAGATTCGATGGCTCGTAGATGATCCCAAAGTTCTGGCGGCCGACGTCTTTGATGACCTGCATCGACATCTCGATCGTCTCGAACAATGTGCAGGTGTGGCACTGGTGGGCGATTCGAATCCCGCGTTCGCGCGCTTCGTCGCAGGCTTTGCGCGCCCAGGGGACGTCGGTGTGCGCCTTCATCCCGATCCGGATCAGGTCGCTTCCTAAGTCATCCGCCACGTCCAGGAACGGCGTGATTGCCCGCAACGCCATGCCCGCTCGCTCGTTGTTTGCCGGGATGTCGATGTTTCCGGTGATCATCGAGACCGCCAGTCCGGCCGCCCGAACGGACGCCGCAGCGGCCTTGCGTACATCGCGTGGCGTCTGGACCCCAACTTGCGAGGCACGCATGCACAGCGCAGAGTAGCCGCTGTCCCGGGCGATGCCCACCAGCTGATCCAGGCCCATGACGGCCTTTTCCTTCTGCCGCGGCGCCTCTGCCACACGAGTCGACAGCGAAAGTTTCATCCGGAGTCAGCTCCGAGCGCGGCCGACCTGGACCGCCTTCAATGAGACCGGCCGTGTTACGGCATGGAGCTCCCGCAAGTGAGTGCCGCAGCCTATCCCTTCTTCTCAGGTCCGCCGGCGTCCGTCACCTTTCGGCCCGTCAGCACCTGCCTGCCCTTCGCTTCGTCCTCGCGTGCTGCCGCGTAGGCCCTTTCGTTCTCCTGGATCTTCTTCGCGACGGCGTCTCCGGCCCGATCCCAGGTACTGCGATTCTCGATCACGAACCGATACGAGTCCCGGTAGTCGTCGAGCAGGCCGTTCACTTCAGGAATCACGTAGCGAGCCACCAGGTCCCAGCTGCGTAACGTGTCCTCGCGGTTTGCCCAGTCGTGCACGAACCCGATGACGCACCCGAATCCGCCCGTGATCTCGTACAGATTGCGAATGCGAGCGACAAGGTCGTCCGGGGTACCGATTACCGCGGTACTTTCTTCGGCAAACGCGACGCCGTCCACGGCTTCGTCGCCGCTCTTGTAGAAGGTCCCCCTGCCGCCCGCCAGCACCCTGACCGTGTACTCGTTGTTGTGGTGCATCAGGCCCTCGCGAGCCTGCGCACGCGCCTCGTCACGAGTCTCGGCTATGTGCCAGCTTATGACGATCCGCCAGTTCTTCCGGTCGACCTTCTTACCGTGCTTCCTCGCCGACTCCTCCGCGAAGCTCCACTGCATCGGCAATGCCTTCAGGCCGTCCTTCGTCATCGAGCCGATCGACAGCACTCCGGCCTGGTGTTTGCCGGCCAGGGTCATGCCTGAAGGGCTGACCGCCGAGGCAACGGTAAACTCCATGTGTTTCTGGAGCGGCCGGAGGTGCAGCTTTGCGTCGCGCAGCGCGAACCACTCGGCCTGATGAGAAAACCGCTCCCCGTCGAAGAGGCGCCGAATAACGCCTATCGCTTCGTCCTGCCGGTCCCGTTGAGTCATAGGATCGATGCCCAGGACGTGGGCGTCCGATGGAAGCGCCCCGGGGCCCGATCCGAAGATCACCCTCCCGCGGGACTGGTGATCGAGCTGTACGAGTCGCTGGGCGACCATGAACGGATGGTGGTAAGGCAGGGATACGACGCCCGTACCGAGCTTGATGCGCGCGGTGTGCTCGGCGACCGCGGCGAGGAAAAGCTCCGGTGAAGCGATCATCTCCCAGCCAGTCGAGTGGTGCTCGCCACACCAGAACTCGTCGTAACCCAACTCGTCCAGGAGCTTCGCGAGCCGGATATCGTTCTGGAACTGCAGTGTCGGGTGCTCACCGATCGGATGGTGTGGGGCCAGGAACGCGCCAAATTTCAGATCAGTCATTCTCTTGTCCTTATTTCCGCGCCGCTCGTTGCCTTCCCGCACGATTCAGCGCCCCGCCTTATCTCCCACCATTTCCGACCAGGATGCGAAATACGTCCTTGGTCGGCCGGAGCATCCTCTCGAAGCCGTCTGGAATTCCGCGCTCAAGCGGAACGACGGCGCTGATCAGCGGCTTGACGACTACCTTGCCGCTCGCGATCAGATTGACCGCCTTCTGATATCCACCGATACCGGTCCCCGAGGAGCCCATGACTACTTTCTCGCCCATGAATGCCCTGCTGAAGGACAGCTCCTGCGGCTCGGCCGCAAATCCGACGATCACCGCCTTGCCGCCCCTTCTCACCCACTGCGCCGCGTTTAACGCAGTGCCGGTGGCGCCGGCCGTCTCGATCACCACGTCGGGCCCGAACCCGTTCGTAAGATCAGGCAACAACTTCGAGGGCTCGTCCTTGACCGGATCTAACGCCGCCATGGCGCCCAGCCTGGTCGCCAGCGCCCGGGAGTCCGGCCTGGGGTCGATAGCCACGACCCTGGCACCGGCCGCCTGGAGCACCTGCAGGGTGACCAGCCCCACCACGCCGCAGCCGATGACCGCCGCCGTGTCGCCTACTTGAACGCCAGAGTTCGTGACGGCGTGGACCGCCACGCTTGTGGGCTCCGCTAACGGCGCCTCTTCGTTCGAGATCGAGTCCGGTAGCTTGATACAAAGGCTTGCCGGCCACACGGCCAGCTCCGCGAGTCCTCCGTGGTCCGTGAACCCAAAGTTCCGTCCGTGCTCACACAGCTGAGATTGGCCACGGCGGCAGAAGAAACACAGTCCGCAGGTGCGCACGTTTTCGACCGCCACCCGGTCGCCGACCTTCAGCGTGGTCACGCCCTTGCCCAGTCCGGCCACTATTCCTGCTGCCTCGTGGCCCTGGATGCGAGGCTGGCTCCATTCGCCGCCGCCGATACCGCCGCGCTTCCAGATCTCGATATCCGTCTGGCAGATGCTCGAATAAGTCATGCGCAGCAAGACCTCGCCCGCTGTCGGCGAAGGGTCTGGAAAGTCGGACTCGTATCGAAGATCGTTTCGGCCGTGCAGCACAAGGGCTTTCATTGGACTCTCCGGACTTCAATAGGTGCCAGCCGCTCATTATGACGCCACCGGTTCGATCAGCTATCGCATCCAACCATGCTGCGTCATAGATGATCAACGTGCTCGGACCATCTTTCTTCGCCATCGTGTGGCTGGTTTGATCACCCACCGCGCGCCAGATCGGCGGTAGAGTGTCTGCACGTTTTAGCACGTGGTTCAGGAGACAGATATGAGTGACAAGGTTGCGATCGTAACAGGCGCGGGCAGCGGCATCGGCCGGGCGGTAAGCCTGGCCCTGCTCAATGACGGATACAAGGTCGCACTCGCCGGCCGGCGCAAGGACGCGCTGGAGGAAACTGTGGCCAGGGCGTCGGCGAAAGCTTCAAAGGCGTTGGTCGTGCCGACCGATCTGCGTGACCCAAAGGCGATCCAGGCGTTGTTCGCGCAGACCAAGAAAGCGTTCGGGCGCCTGGACGTACTCTTCAACAACGCCGGTATCAGTTCGCGTGGCCTGCTGGAGGACCTGACCTACGAGCAGTGGCAGGCGGTCGTCGACACCAACCTCACGGCGACATTCCTGTGTACGCAGGAAGCCTTCAAGATCATGAAGAGCCAGGACCCGCGGGGCGGCCGCATCATCAACAACGGCTCTATCTCTGCGCACGCGCCGCGGCCCAACTCAGCACCCTACACCGCGACCAAACACGCCGTGGCGGGGTTGACGAAGGCCACGTCGCTCGACGGGCGCAAGTATGACATCGCCTGCAGTCAGATCGACATAGGAAACGCGCTAACCGAAATGACGGGCAGGATGGGGGGCGGGGTGCCGCAGGCCGATGGTTCGATCGCGGTCGAACCCACGTTCGACGTCAACCACGTGGCCCGCGCCGTGCTCCACATGGCCAGCCTTCCCCTGGACACGAACGTGCTGTTCATGACGATCATGGCCACCAAGATGCCATTCGTCGGCCGCGGGTAGCGAGCGACCTGCTTCGGCCGACAGAAGACGCGTTCCCTCGCGCGGGAGAAGCGCGATGAATGGTCCGGGGTAGCCAGGCAGGCCGTTCGAGCGGTCATGCTCACGCCAGAGGGCAAGCTGCTGCTATTGCGCGTCCAGAATCCCTCGGCGGGCCGCACTTTCTGGATCACGCCCGGAGGCGGTATCGAGGAGAGCGAAGACACTGCACAACAGGGGCTCCTTCTCGCGCTGCGCTACCACTTCTCGGAGGCCAAACGCGCCCTCGATAGAAGCCTCGAGATGAAACCGAACGGAGCCACGTTTGAGTTGAGGGATAGGGTGGTCCATGCGGCGGTTCAGGGCGCCGGCAAGACGTCTGCCCGTTACTGGGGGTGGGTCGCTGGCCTCGGCCGGTGGAACTTGGGTTCAGCCGGGGGCCGGTGATGGGTGGTGCGGCACTGGCCCTCGTGCTCGCGCTCATATTCTCGGCGGGATGCAGCTCCAAAGATCCCACCGACGAGCATGTGTAGTCGCCAGGTCGACTGACGGGCCGGTACAACGCCTCTTCGGACGGCCCTAGGGCGTCGTTCCCAGAAAACGTCGATCTGGTAACGCATAGCGTGCATCGGCCTGGCGTCCGGCCGCGCCCTGCCATGTTTCAACCCTTGACGGCATGCTCGTGGACTCACGCAGTTTGTCCGCGCCCACCAAGTATTCGGTCATGCACAACGCCTTCGGGCGTCTCTTTTCGTACCAGGCCGAGGCATAGGCCCGCTCGCCGGCGCCGCCATGCAAAGGGACTCGAACCGCTCGCATGTCGGGGTCGACTACCCGGATCGCGCGGAAGGGGCTCGGCAGGCGTTAGCCAAAGAGGCCCAGTGGCTGTCGCGCTGAACGCGTCCGTTACCGATATCACGGCGCTCCCGGTAACGACTGGCATGCTACCCCGTCACGGTCGCCATCGAGCCGGTGCGGATCCCGAGCGGGTCCACCAGCAGCCTTGTAGAACGCCTGCGCCTCCTGCCATGTAGCGAAGTCTCCGCAGTCGCGGTCAGGACCAGCAGGGTCGTAGCTCCCATGAGCGCCGATTTCGGGTACCCCACCCGAGGATCTGCCCCATAGCCCCACCCTGGCGTTCCGCGCCTGCCGCTGTAGCTCGAGGAACCTTTCCTGGTATCTCACATCGGGCGGGTAAGTAGCTACCTGGGCATAGCCCTCCTCAACGAGCAGCGCGTTCACCATCGTGCCCTCGTCGAGCCAGACGTAACGGAGGAGTCTGCCGTACCGGTCGGTCTCGGAGACGTCCCTCTCGAGGTATACGGTCTTGCCGCCGACCAGTTGCTTGTTCCGGTTGGACGCCTCGATACCACCGGGTTCTACTCCGCGCGTCGGGTGGACGGTCTCGGGGGTATCGACGCCGATGTACCGGACCCGGTACTGCCTGCCGTCGAGCAAGACGTCGATGGTATCGCCGTCGACGATGTTGACCACCCTGGCAGCGACCATGCCGCGTACAGGACCGGGGGTCGAAGAAGGTGGCTGGTCAAGGCGACCCATGCGTTCCGACGTGGGCGTTGGCACTGGTTCAGAAAGCACGCTGGCCGGAGCTTGCTCATCACATCCAGCGGTTACTGCCAGCACCAGAGCAGCTAGACCGACGACGACCCATGGCATGGCCGCTGATTCTAGCCGACGACTAAGGCAACTGGCTGAGATCAAGGTCGGGCGGCTTTTCGATTTGCGGGTACAACGCATATGCCACCTGGCCATTCGCGAATTTCTCAACCACCCTGCGGACGAGATCAATCTCCGGTCGCCAACTCGAACAGGCCTGTGCAAGGGTTCCGATGTCGATCCAGGCGGATCGACGCGGCCGTTGAGATGCGGCAGGCGAGTTCCGTCTTCGTCGCCAGCGCGAAAACGAAAACGCCCCGGCATGCGTCGGGGCGTTTGATATCGGGGGTGATGGTGGGCCCGCGTAGACTCGAACTACGGACCTCCACTTTATCAGAGTGGCGCTCTAACCGGCTGAGCTACGAGCCCCCCTGGATCGGCCACCGACCCGTACCTATGCCGGCTTCGGGGGCGCTTCGCCCAATTCTACAACCAACTCGACGGGAGTGTTCCTGGCAACGATCAGCACGAGGTCTTCGCTGTCTGAAGCATTGACTGGCTGGTGCGGGGCGTCCTCGGGGATGTACAGGAAATCCCCGGGGCCGATCACGATCCGCTCTTCCAGGTTCTCGCCGACCAGGAATGTTCCACGTCCGCTCGCAACGTAGATCGCCGATTCGCAATTCGTGTGGTAGTGCGCACTCGACCGGTGCCCCGGCGGGATGGTCGAGATCGCGAGATGAATCCCCTCCGCTCCGGCGGTCGCTTTGGACACGCCGGCGAGCCGCGTCATGGCACCTGACGCAACTTCGATCTCGCGCTCGTTTGCCCGGATCACCCGAATCCTCGGCTTCGACTCGGCCTTCTCAGCCAGCGCCTCGGCAGCCCTGCTCTGCAATGCCTGGATCGAGCGCCAACGCAGCGCAGTCAGCGCGCCGCCGACCAGTCCGATGGCGATCCCCCAGCGGGCGTCGAGCAGCGTTGCGGAGCCAAGCTGAGCGTCCAGCACGTCCCGAAGGAGGATGAAGACGGCAGCCGAAGCCCCTCCGACCGCGAACAACAGCCCGGCCGTCGCCACGCCGAAATGGAAGAACCGGGTAACAGTTTCTGCGGACGAATGCGGATCGTCCGTCCCGGCCCGCCCGATTCGCCGGGCGAGATAGCTGATGACGCCGCCGACGGCGACGGTCGCGATGATCGCCGCGAGCCCATCCAGCCTCGACTGCGAGCTCACCAGAAGCGCTGCCTCCGCCTGGACCGGGAACGACAGCAAGAGAGTCAGCGCTATCACCGCTCCCGCCGCAATCGATCCCAGACCGAACACCTCCCACGAGCGGAGGTCGATCGTGCGGGCACCGTCAAGCGCCGCGCGTGAAGACACGCCGACGCGCGACCATGGCGACGACGACGCCAGGTACACCCAGACGAGTCCGGCAACCAGCAGATCGGAAACGAGTCTGGGAAGAGCGCCCCAGCGCGCCGCCAGCGTCTCCGGGACCTCGCCGAGCGCCGGGCGCAAGAGGATCACGAGAATCAGGATTACCGTGCTGACCGCGGACGCGGTAACGATCGCCGCCCCACCGGTCGCGTAGAGCTCGCGGAGCCTGGAACCTGAATCGCCGCTGGCAGCCCTCCACCAGTGCCACGCCCACAGGCCCCCGCCGATCAACACGTTCGCAAGTCCGCCTCTCAGCTCACCCGACCAGGGCCCGCTGGTGAAGATCGCCTGCCCCTTGAACAGCGACTCATACGCATACCGAAGCAGTTCCGCGACCACGCTCGAGGCGCCGAACGCGAGCAAGGCAATGGACCCCGCAGACACGCCATAGAGGTACCAGCGGTGCAGGGATTTGACTGACGTGCCCGGCTTCCAGGTGACACGCGCCACCTTCCAGTGGATGACCCAGCCGCCAGCCCAGGTGAGGATTCCCGCGATGCTGTCCGACCGGAGGGAGGCGACATTACCCTCGAGCACATCGCTGAGGATCTGGCGAGCGGCGATCGAGAAGGCAACGGCGGAAACCAGTAGCACAACATGGAGATACGCCTGGCGGAGGAATCGGTCGGCTTCCTGGGGCACCCTGATCACATTCCGGTGGGCGAGTCGCCAGTGGATTGCCCAGATGGGTCCGGCGACGATGATCCGGGCGAGGCCGGACGCGAGCGTGGTCGTCGAGTGGCCGATGATCAGCCGGCCCGGCCAGAGCACGTCGATCAGGTACTCGACGATGTCGATCACGCCCGTGGCTGCGACCAGGGCCGAAATGGCCAGGACCAGGTAGAGGTAGATGCGGTAGGGAGTGTTCACGGTTGCGCCTTCACGGCTTCACCGGAACCACGGTCTGCAGCAACCGTGGCTCCTCACACCAGTGGACCGGCCACGCGAAAGTCGACAGACGCCAGTCACCGTCGACTTGCTTCAGCTGGTACGTTGAGTCCCACCCGTTGCCGTTGCGCGGTCCCAACAGTCCGACATCCCGGCCACCGGTGTTGATCGTGGTCTCAACGGTCGCGAGTGATCCGTTGACGTTGACGCGCCGCACGATCACGCTCGAAGCGTCGAGCTGCTGCCTGAACTCCGGCATCCGTTCGACGAGCGTCGACTCATTGCACTTCTGCTGCAGTTCAGGAGTCAGGTAGCCGTAGGCCGCGGGGACGTCAGACGCCTTGAGCGCTTCGAGGTACAGCCTGACTACTCCATCCGGCCGCGCGGGGTCGGCGGCCGGCTGGCTGCATGCGGCCGCCAGCGCGACCGTCAGTAGAAGAAGCAAGGGCAGTGCGAGATGGCCACGGCGCTCGGGCTTGGATCTCATCGTGACTCCCATCTTAGGGCGTTCGGCTTGAACGCGGCGCGCTGGCCGGGCACAAGTTTGCTGCGGTGAGAGTAAGACGCTGCCGGGACGGGAAAAGTTCCGGGCGCGAAAAGACCCCGATCTGTTTCGGGGTCTTTGGCTACACCTTAACCGCTGAATAGTGGAAGGAAGAGAACGCTTAATTTTCGGAGTCGATCCCAGTGATGGGATTTTCTTCAATTTGTTGGTATTCGGATGCGCTTTACTAGAGCAAGACCCGAGCGTCCAAGGAGCCCCTTCCATCCCGATGAATCGGGAGGAATCTCGCTCGACTCGACCTTTCGTTCTTGCCCCGCATCCGGTCGCCTCAGGTGAACCCGTTGCCCGACCGACTTGCGTCTATCGGGGCGGTTCTCCTTAGAAAGGAGGTGATCCAGCCGCACCTTCCGGTACAGCTACCTTGTTACGACTTCGTCCCAGTTATCGGCTCCGCCCTCGGCGCCTGCCTCCCTTGCGGGTTGGCCCGGCGACTTCAGGCGTATCCGACTCCCATGACGTGACGGGCGGTGTGTACAAGGCCCGGGAACGTATTCACCGCAGTATGCTGACCTGCGGTTACTAGCAACTCCGCGTTCATGCAGGCGGGTTTCAGCCTGCAATCCCAACTGAGACCGGTTTTATCGGATTGGCTTCGCCTCTCGGCTTCGCAACCGTCTGTACCGGCCATTGTAGCGTGTGTGTAGCCCTGGTCGTAAGAGTCATGATGACTTGACGTCATCCCCACCTTCCTCCCTTACGGGCAGTCCCCCTAGAGAATTCAACTAAGGGCGAGGGTTGCGCTCGTTGCGGGACTTAACCCAACACCTCACGGCACGAGCTGACGACAGCCATGCAACACCTGTGCTGGCTCCCTTGCGGGTCGCCCCAACTTTCGTCAGAGCTACCACCAGCATGTCAAGACCAGGTGAGGTTCTTCGTTTAGCATCGAATTAAACCACACGCTCCGCTGCTTGTGCGGGCCCCCGTCAATTCCTTTGAGTTTTAGTCTTGCGACCGTAGTCCCCAGGCGGGATGCTTAACGCGTTAGCTTCGGCCCGGAGGGGGTCGACACCCCCCAGACTCAGCATCCATAGTTTAGGGCGTGGACTACCCGGGTATCTAATCCGGTTTGCTCCCCACGCTTTCGCCCCTCAGCGTCAGGTACACCCCAGGAGACCGCTTTCGCCACTGGTGTTCCTCCCGATATCTACGCATTTCACCACTACACCGGGAATTCCGTCTCCCTCTGATGCCCTCAAGCTCGGAAGTTTCTCCCGACCCCTCCCGGTTAAGCCGAGAGATTTCACAAGAGACTTTCCGAGCCGCCTACAGGCCCTTTACGCCCAGTAATTCCGGACAACGCTTGCCACCTACGTATTACCGCGGCTGCTGGCACGTAGTTAGCCGTGGCTTATTCCTCTAGTACCGTCCTTGCTCTTCCTAGAGAAAAGAGGTTTACGACCCGAGAGCCTTCGTCCCTCACGCGGCGTCGCTGCATCAGGCTTTCGCCCATTGTGCAAGATCCCCTGCTGCTGCCTCCCGTAGGAGTGGGGGCCGTGTCTCAGTCCCCCTCTGACCGGTCGTGCTCTCACACCGGTTACCCGTCGATGGCTTGGTGGGCCGTTACCCCGCCAACTACCTGATAGGACGCGAGTCCCTCCAAGAGCAGTACGGGTTACCCCGTACCTTTCCTCGCGGACGTCTATGTCCGTGAGCATATGCGGTATTAATCCCGGTTTCCCGAGGCTATCCCCCGCTCGAGGGCAGGTCACTCACGCGTTACTCAGCCGTTCGCCACTATCTCGATAACCTTGCGGAAATCGAGACCGTCCGACTTGCATGCATTAGGCGCGCCGCCAGCGTTCGTCCTGAGCCAGGATCAAACTCTCCAAAACTGGCGTTTCTTCCTTCCACTATTCAGTTGTTAAGGTGCAGATAGCCCCGATCTCGCCGGGGCGAAACGTAAGTGTATGCGTGCGGAGAAAGGAGTGTCAAGGTAGTTTTCGACAACCCGCGCACCCCGGCATCCGACGCGTCATCCATCAGGGTACGCCCTGCCCGCCCCCACTTCCGTTGACGACGCTGGTACCGCCTCATAGGATTGCCACCTCCAGGTGTGAATTCCTACCTGCGAATCCCTTCTGCGGCCGGTCCCACGGGCGTGATCCCCACGCCAGTATCCAGAGTCGATTCATGAGACGTTCATGAAAAAGCAACCCGGACCAGAAATCGCTGTGCTGGGCGGCAGCGGCCTCTACCAGTTCAAGGGGCTGGTGCAGCCGAGGACGATCGAAGTCCGCACGCCGTACGGCAGTCCCAGCGACTCCATCGTCATCGGCGAGCTCGCGGGAAAGGCGGTCGCCTTCCTGCCCCGCCATGGCCGCGGCCACCGGCTCATGCCTTCCGAAGTGCCTGCCCGCGCCAATATCTGGGCACTCAAGTCCCTCGGGGTCAAACGGATCCTCGCGGTCTCTGCGGTGGGCAGCTTGCGAGAGCAGATCAGGCCCCTCGAGTTCATCACGCCCGACCAGCTGATCGACCGCACCAGGGGCCGCGTTTCAACTTTCTTCGGAGACGGCATCGTGGCACATATCGGCTTTGCCGACCCGGTATGCGCCGCGCTGCGAGAGCGGGTCGCGGGCGCACTGGAGCGAGCTGGGGCGCGCGTGCACGCAGCGGGCACCTACGTGGTCATGGAGGGCCCCGCCTTCTCGACGCGCGCCGAGTCAAACCTCTACCGGAGCATCGGCGCCTCGGTGATCGGCATGACCGCGCTGCCCGAGGCGAAGCTCGCTCGGGAAGCGGAGATGTGTTACGCAGTAATGGGGGCGGTGACCGACTACGACTGCTGGCACCCGGTCGAGGAAGCAGTATCCGTGGAGGCCGTGGTCGCGAATCTGGGCCGGAACGTCGAGACAGCACGGCGGGCGATTCTCGAGTTCCTGCAGGGCGAACCTCCCGGGTCGTGTGACTGTGCGAACGCGCTTAAAGGCGCGATCATCACTTCACCGGACAGGATTCCCGCGCAGCGCAGAAAAGAGCTGGCGCTGCTGATCGGCAAGTACCTTAGTTGACAGGACGGCCGGCGTGCTTGAGCACGGCCGCAAAGAACAGGAGTCGAACCATGCCGCGCAACGTACAGGGCGAGCCATATACCCGCCTCACTGCCGAAGAAGCCCACGCGATGGTCAAGAAGGGCGGCGTGCACGTCGTGGACGTTCGCAGGCCCGACGAGTACGAGGCCGGTCACGTGAAGGGCGCCGTATGGGTCCCGGTCGACGAGATCATCCCGCGCTTCGACGAGCTGCCGACGGATGGCAAGCTGCTCTTCATATGCGCCATGGGTGCCCGCAGCGGGCTCGCCGCCGAGTACGCTGCAGCCATGGGCGCCGACACTGCGCGACTGTTCAGCGTTGACGAGGGAACTCAGGCCTGGATCGATAAGGGATATCCGTCGTCCAAGGGACGCGCAAAGTAGTCGTCCCCGTTACAGGGACGCATTCAGGGACAGGGGCCAGTACTCACATGCACGGACCGACGATCGCCAGCAGATCCCCTCGGGCAGGTAACGCGTGAACCTGCTCGTTGTGGGATCCGTGGCCTATGACACCGTCGAAACCCCGGAAGGGGCAAACAAGCAGCAGCTCGGCGGATCCGCGACCTACTTCTCGCTTGCTTCCAGCTATTTCACACAAGTGGGCGTCGTGGCGGTCGTCGGAAATGACTTCGCCAGGAGTGACCTGGGCCTGCTGGGCAAGCACGGGATCGACACCACGGGGCTCGAAACGACCTCGGGTAAGACGTTCCGGTGGGCCGGCAGGTACTCCGAGGACCTGAACACGGCCGTTACGCTTGAGACCCACCTGAACGTGTTTGAGCATTTCAAGCCCGCGCTCACCCCTGCCCACAAGCGCGCGCCGTACCTGTTCCTGGCGAACATCTCGCCCGACCTGCAGCACGCTGTTCTAGACCAGATGGCGCCCAGGCCGGCGCTGGTCGCGTGCGATTCCATGAACCTGTGGATCGAGATCGCACGCCCGCGCCTGCTGGAACTCGTGGCCAAGGTCGACGTGCTGATGATCAACGAGGCGGAAGCCAAGCAGCTATCCGGAGAGCGTTCACTGGTCGGGGCGGCAAAGCAACTTCGGAAGCTCGGCCTCAAGGCCCTCGTCGTAAAGCGGGGTGAGTACGGCGCGGTCGTGTTTCACCGGGATTTCACCTTCGCAGCGCCGGCCTATCCACTGGCCAGGGTCGTCGACCCCACGGGAGCCGGCGACTCCTTCGCTGGCGGATTCATGGGATATCTCGCCGCGGTGGGAGATACCGGGCCGGAGGCGATGCGGCGCGCGGCTGTGGCCGGATCGGTGATGGCATCATTTACGGTGGAGCGCTTCGGCGTGGAACGGCTCGAAGGCCTTAACCTTGAAGAGATCAATTCTCGATTTTCGGCATTTGTCGAGCTGACCCGCTTTCACCCGCTGGGCGGCGGCCAGGGCCTGCCCCTGATTGCCCGCCCTGTCTGACCGTTCGAAACAATCGATCAGGAGGCAGATTTGACTGCGACCGCGGCCACGATCCACGACATCAAGAGCATGAAGCTCGCACGCGAAGGGCAACTGCGGGCGGAGTGGGCCGCGCGCGAGATGGCGGTCCTGCGGTCCATCGGCGAGCGATTCGCCAAGGACAAGCCGCTCCAGGGCGTGCGGATCGCAGGGTGCCTGCACATCACCGCCGAGACCGCCAACCTCGTTCTGGCATTGCAGGCGGGAGGTGCCGACATCCGCATGTGCGCGTCGAACCCCTTGTCGACCCAGGACGACATCGCGGCGTACCTGGTGAGCATCGGGATTCCTACGTTCGCCATCAAGGGCGAGGACGGCGCCACCTACAAGAAGCATTTGCTCTCGGCGCTTGATTTCAAGCCCCACCTGACGATGGACGACGGCGCCGACCTGGTGGCGCTGCTCCACGGCGAGAAGAAGGACCTGCTCCCGACGGTCATCGGAGGCATGGAAGAAACGACTACCGGCATCATCCGGCTACGGGCTCTCGCGGCTGAAGGCAAGCTGAAGTTCCCGATCATCGCCGTCAACGACTCGGACACCAAGCACATGTTCGACAACCGCTACGGGACCGGTCAGAGCACGCTCGACGGCATCGTACGCGCGACCAACATGCTGATCACCGGCAAGACGGTGGTGACGATCGGCTACGGGTGGTGCGGACGCGGGTTTGCCTCGCGGGCCAAGGGCATGGGCGCCCACACCGTCGTCTGCGAAGTCAACCCGGTGAGAGCGCTCGAGGCCGTGATGGATGGCCACACGGTAATGCCCATGAGTCAGGCGGCCACCGTCGGGGACATCTTCGTTACCGTGACCGGCGGGATGCACGCGATCGGCGCCGATCACTTCGAGTCGATGAAGGACGGCGCGGTCGTGGCCAACTCAGGCCACTTCAACGTCGAGATCGACATCAAGTCGCTCGAGAAGATGTCGGAGTCCAAACGGCGCGTCCGGCCGTTTGTGGACGAGTACGCGCTCGAGAACGGCAGGAAGGTATTCCTGCTCGGCGAAGGCCGTCTGATCAACCTGGCGGCGGCCGAGGGTCACCCGCCGAGCGTGATGGACATGAGCTTTGCCAACCAGGCACTGGGGGCGGAGTACATCATGGAGAACCACAAGAAGCTCAAGCCCGGCGTGCATCGCCTCCCCGAGGAGCTGGACCGCGAGATCGCCCGGCTGAAGCTGGCATCCATGGGCATGAAGTTCGACACCCTCACGGACGCCCAGGCCAAGTATCTTGCGAGCTGGGAATCGGGTACGGTTTAGCGATCTGGCGGTCACCCGCGGCAGGTTTGGCCGGTCCGGTCCTTCGACCGGGCCATGCGATGAATAGGAACCGATAAATGGCGATGGCCACGTATCTTCTGACCTCCGAGTCCGTCACCGAGGGGCACCCGGACAAGATCTGCGACCAGATCTCGGACGCTGTCCTGGACGGTGTGCTGGCGCAGGATCCAATGGGCCGGGTCGCCTGCGAGACGTCGGTAACCACCGGTCTGTGTCTTGTCTTCGGCGAGATAACCACGACCGCTGAAATCAACATCGCGGCGACCGCCCGGAAGACGATCCTTGAGATCGGGTACAACGACACCGACTACGGATTCGACGGGAACCAGTGCGCTGTGCTGATCGCGGTCGGGCGCCAGTCGACGGACATCGCGGCGGGTGTGGACCGTGCGCTAGAAGTCCGGGGCGAGAGCAAGGCCCCGGATGAGCTCGGAGCGGGCGACCAGGGCATGATGATCGGCTACGCGGCCAACGAGACGCCGGAGTTGATGCCGATGCCGATCTCCCTGGCCCACAAGCTCACGCGGCGGATGGCAGAGCTCAGGAAGACCGGCAAAATCAAGTGGCTCAGGCCCGATGGCAAGGCACAGGTCACGGTCGAATACGGCGCAGGCCACAAGCCCCTCAGGGTGCACACCGTCCTGATCAGCACTCAGCACGACCCGACGGTGCCGAACTCACAGATCGAATCAGAGATGAAAGAGCATGTAGCCAGGGCGGTGATCCCCGGCGACCTCCTTGACCGCAACACCAAGTATTTCGTCAACCCATCGGGCCGATTCGTGATCGGCGGCCCCCACGGCGATTCCGGCCTGACCGGACGGAAGATCATCGTCGATAGCTACGGCGGCAGCGCCCGCCACGGTGGGGGCGCATTCTCGGGCAAGGACCCGACCAAGGTGGACCGCTCGGGCGCCTACGCCGCCCGCTGGGTGGCCAAGAACGTCGTGGCTGCGGGGCTGGCCGACCGTCTGGAAGTGCAGCTTGCCTACGCCATCGGCGTAGCCCGCCCCCTCTCGATCTGGGTGGAGTCGTACGGGACCGGCAAGATCGAAAACGAGGAGATTTCCCGCCTGATCCAGAGCACATTCGACCTGCGGCCCGGCGCGATCATCCGCGACCTGAACCTGCGGCGCCCGATCTACCGCCAGACGGCTGCCTACGGCCACTTCGGCCGCAACGACCTCGATCTGCCCTGGGAGCAACTCAACAAGGTCGATGCTCTGCGCAAGGCCGCTGGCCTCGGCCCTGCCCTGGCCAAGGCCATGAGGAGCTAGCGGTGACCGAGGCCCGCACCGTCTCGCCCATCAAGTTTGGGACCGACGGCTGGCGGGCGATCATCGCGGACGGTTTTACCTTCGCGAACGTGCGCGCTTGCGCCCAGGGGCTGGCCGAAGAACTGAAGGCTTCAGGCAACGCCCCCAAGGGGGTAGTCGTCGCCTACGACACCCGGTTCGCATCCGAGCGGTTCGCGGACGCCGTCGCAGAGGTGATGGCGGCCAATGGCATCGCGACCCACCTGGTGGATCGACCGACGCCTACGCCCGCGGGAAGCTTCGCTGTCACGCGCCTCCAGGCTGGCGGCGGAGCGTTGATCACGGCCAGCCACAACCCTGGCAGCTACAACGGCTTCAAGGTCAAGACCCCGCAAGGCAACAGCGCGCCTCCGGAGATGGTGGCGAGCCTCGAAAAGCGCATCGCTGGCGTCGTAGCAAACCCGAATGCGGTGAAGCGGACTCGAATCGCTGACGCCATAGCCTCTGGCAAGGTCACGAAGTTTGACGCCGGCCCCGGCTTCATCGCCCAGATGGAACGGCTCGTCGACATCAAGCGTTTCCGCCAGGCGCGGCTCAAGGTCGTGGTGGACGCCATGTACGGTGCCGGAGCGGGTTACCTGCCCCGGTTGCTCAAGGGCGGGAACCTCGAGGTCATCGAGATCCACGGCGAACGCAATCCCGGATTCCCGGGTTTCGCACAGCCAGAGCCCGTGGAGTCGAACCTCGGCCAGCTCATGGCTGCCGTACGCACCCACCGGGCAGACCTGGGTCTCGCGCTCGACGGCGACGCCGACCGCCTCGGTGTGGTCGACGAGAGTGGCCGTTACCTGAGCACCCTCGAGGTCTTCTCCCTGATCGCGCACCATCTCCTGGCGCGCCGGAAGGAAAACGGCGCGCTCGTCTGCACAATCACGATGAGCTCCATGGTCGAAAGGCTCGGCGAGAAGTACGGAGTCGAGGTGCCGCGTACGCCGGTCGGCTTCAAGTTCGTCGGGCCGAAGATGCTCGAGTTGAACGCCCTGATGGGCGGTGAGGAGAGCGGCGGCTACGCCTTCCGCGGCCACATCCCTGAGCGCGACGGCATTCTGAGCGGCCTGCTCTTTCTCGAAGCGGTCATCACGACCGGCAAGCGACCTTCAGAGCTGCTGAAGGAGCTGCACGCGTTGACCGGCCCTCACTACTTCGAACGAGCCGACGTCGAGTTCGACGAGTCGAAGCGGGCCGAGATTCTGAAGCGCGTCGCCGACGCCAGCCCGAGGGAGGTCGGCGGGCTCAAGATAGAGCGGATAGAGCGGACAGACGGTATCCGGCTGCTGCTGGGCGGTGGCGCCTGGAGCGTAATGCGATTCTCGGGTACCGAACCGCTGATCCGGGTCTATGCCGAAGCAAGGGACAAGCCAGAAGTCGACCGCCTGATAAAGGCGATGCGGTCGCTGGCCGGGGTCTGAGCCCCCTCAGTCTCGCAGCGCCGCCCCGAGGAGCTGCATCGCTTCACCCAAGAGGATTCCCAGGTCGCCACTTCGCCGGCGTCCCTGGGCCTGGCAGGACTCAGCTAGACCTGGGAGGCCGCTGTCGGACAGCCATGTCGCCCGCTTGCCGGCATCTTTGAATGGCTCGAATGCCGCTCGGACCGGAGCGTTCACCTGCGACGCGTCAGGTTTCCGTACATGAGATCTGCTGGGTGTTCCATCGTGTATCACGGCTATACTGGCCGGTAGAGGGCCGTCTTGAGCCGGCCCGTGCCGATTCCCGGATCGTCTAGTGGTAGGACAGAGGACTTTGGATCCTCTAGCCCAGGTTCGAATCCTGGTCCGGGAGCCACTCCCTCCCCGGTTCAGTGTCTCTGTGGGCCGGGCAGTGCCCCGCTAAGGGGTTTTCGTCCGCTGGTAGACCACGTAATCGATGTCGCCCGGCGAGGCGCCAAGGGCCGTCAGTCGGTCGGCAGCCTCGGCGCGATGCTGGGTCCCGTGGTTGACCACATGCACGAGCAGTTTCCAGAGGACGCCCTTGAACTGCTTGCCGGACAAGCTTCGATACTCCAGCACGCGATCGAGATCGCGGTCGGTCAGGCCTTTCAGGTAGGAGCGCATGCTGGCCTCGACCGGTTGCCAGCAGGCGAGGAGCGACTTCAAGTCTGGGAACTGCTCCTCGGATAACGGCTTCTCGGGGTTGCTGCCGGCCTTGAAGCGGGTCAACCACCCTCGTTCAGCCGCGATCAGATGAGTCAGCGTGCCGCGCACTCCGCCGTAGCTCAGGCCCGAGGACCGGACGAAGTCGGCAGCCGAGATCTTCGCGGTCGCGACCGTTATTCGCTCATTTGCCCAGTAGTTGTAGTCGAAGAGTTCGGCGGCCTCGCTCACGCGCATCGCATGACACCCCGGCTCGAAAAAAAACGAGGCCCCTCACGGGAGGGGCCTCACCCTATCACTATGGAACCGGCTACGCCTGCTTGGCACCGTTCGTCGAGGGCACTGCCGGGGCAGCGGCGGCCGCCTTCGCAACGTCCTCAGCCGCCTTCTTGCTCTTCTCGTACAGGTGGCACGAGACCCGGTGGCGGCTCTTTTCTTCGGCCAGGACGGGCTTCATCTCTTCGCACACGGCACCAATCTTGACCGGGCAACGTGGGTTGAACGTGCAACCGCTCGGTGGATTGATCGGCGAAGGCACCTCGCCCGGGAGGATGATCTCCTCGCGCTTGATGTCCGGGTGCGATGGCAATGCCGCGGAGATCAGGGCTCTCGTGTACGGGTGCAACGGGTCATCGAATAGCGGGTCCGTGTCTCCCATCTCCACGATCTTGCCCAGGTACATCACGCCGACGCGGTGGCACATGTAACGAACCGTGGCCAGGTTGTGCGCGATCAGCAGGTAGGCCAGTCCGTGCTGCTTCTGCAGGTCCACGAGCAGGTTCATGATCTGCGCACGAATGGACACGTCGAGTGCTGAAACCGGCTCGTCGAGGACGACTAGCTTGGGGCTCAGTGCGAGCGCCCGGGCGATACCGATGCGCTGGCGCTGCCCGCCTGAGAACTCGTGCGGATACAGGTTGGCCTGGTAGGGGTTCAAACCTACCTCGGTCAACAACTCCCCGACCCGCGCGGTGATCTGCTGCTTCGTCATCGTCGTGGCGATTTCCATGGGTTCGCCGACGATCGACCGGACGCGCATGCGCGGGTTCAGCGAGGACCATGGGTCCTGGAAAACCGCCTGTACGTTGGTGCGGAAGTTCTGGCGGACCGCGCTGTCCATCTTGAGGACGGTCTTGCCCTCAAAAGTGATGTCGCCGGCGGTGGGCTTATCAAGATTCAGGACCATCTTGGCGGTGGTCGTCTTGCCGCACCCGGACTCGCCGACCAGTCCGAACGTCTCCCCCGCCCTGATCTCAAAGCTGACGTCGTCGACCGCCTTGAGGTTCGCCTTGCCGCCAAAGAGTGAGAAGCCCCGCGACACCGGGAAATACTTCTTGACACCCGTCGCCTTGAGAAGGATCTCATCCTTCGGTACGGCAAGGTGCTCCATGCCCTTAATGACTTTTGGCCGCCTGGCCGTTGATGTGGTCATTGAGCCTTACCAACCTTATCCCAGTTCCAGCATGCCGTGACATGCCGTTCTTCGGAACTAAACATGGGAGGGTATTCCTCCTTGCAGCGGTCGGCCACATACGGGCACCGGGGGGCAAACGAGCACCCCGGCGGGAGGTTGTACAGAGCAGGTGGCTGGCCCGCGATCGCGTACAAACGGTCCGTCTTCTCTTCGAGCTTCGGGACCGACGAGAGCAGGGCCTCAGTGTACGGGTGCGTCGGGTGGTTGAAGATCTGCCGGACGTCGCCGAACTCAACGATCTTGCCGGCGTACATGACCGCCACGCGGTCGCACATCTTGGCGACGATTCCAAAGTCGTGGGTGATGAAGATGATTGCCAGTCCAGTCTCTGCCTGGATCTCCTTCAGCAGTCGCAGGTATGCCGCCTGGATTGTCACATCCAGCGAGGTCGTCGGCTCGTCGGCGATCAGGACCAGCGGTTCGCAGGAGATGCCGATTGCACCGACCACGCGCTGGCGCATGCCACCGGACAACTGGTGCGGATAGTCCTTGATTCGGGTCTCAGGCGCAGGGATACGGACCTTCCGAAGGGCGTCGATGATCTTGTCGAGCAGGCCCTTGCCGCGCAGCCCCTGGTGGATGCGTATGGCTTCGCCGACCTGGTTCTCGACGTTGAATACCGGGTTCAAAGCGGTCATCGGGTCCTGCAGGATCATCGAGACCTTGTCGCCCCGGACCTTCGACATCTCGCTCTCAGAGAGCTGGAGAAGGTCGACGCCGTCCAGGATGACCTGGCCGCCGACAATGTGTCCCGGGGGAGAGGGAACGAGCCTCATTACCGACAGGGAGGTAACAGACTTGCCGGAACCTGATTCGCCGACGATGCCCAGCGTCTCGCCCTTGCGCAGGTCGAAGCTAACGCCATCGACCGCCTTAACCGTGCCCCACCGCGTGGTGAAGTAAGTCCTGAGGTCTTTCACCTGGAGGATTACTTCTTCCCGAACCGTTGACGGACCGAACGAGTCTCGGTCCTGGGCCCTGATTCCGGGAGAAGTCGGTGCGGTATTGACTCCAGCCATGGCGTCTCCTTGGACCGTATTGGCGCCTTTCGACGCCCCGGTCAATGGGCTGTTACGTTTAACGCTTGCTCCTGCCGCAGGTTGCTTTCAGACACGCGCGTGTCACACCCCTGGCATTATGTCAGGTCGGCAGTATCGATTAGAAAAATCCAGTAGTCAACCGGGGGGGGCTACCAGGACCGTAAGACGCGCCTGGCCCGGCCCATGTCCAGGCGCCCACCTACCCCGGAACTTCTCAGGACGAACGGAACGACGTCACTGGCCAAGGAGCTCCTTTTCCAGTTCGACTATCGTCTCATCCAGTGCGTTGACGATGAAGTCGACATCGTCTTTCGTCACGATCAGCGGCGGGCAAAGCGAGATGACGTCGGCCGCGCGGAAGCTCACGATCTGCTTCTGCGTCAACTTCTGGGGCACCTTCTTGGCCAGTCCGGCTTCCGCCGGGAACCGCTTCTTCGTCTTCCGGTCCTGGACCAGTTCGACTGCCGCAAGGAGGCCGTAACCGCCCCGGACATCGCCAACGATCGAGTGCTCGTAAAGTTTCTGGAGTTGCTCGTAAAGGTACTCGCCCATCTTCTTCGAGTTCTCGACCAGCTTCTCGCGACGGTAGATCTCGAGGTTGGCAACCCCGGCGGCAGCCGCGATCGGGTGACCGCCAAACGTAATAAGGTGACGGAAGGTCTTCGACTGATCGCCGATAAACGTGTCGGCCACCCTCTTGGTTGCGATGGCCGCGGCGATCGGCGCGTAGCCGCTCGAGAGCGCCTTGGCGACGGTTGTCAGGTCCGGCTTGACTCCGAAGCGCTCCATGCCGAAATAGCTGCCCAGGCGGCCGAATCCAGTGATCACTTCGTCGGCGATCAGCAGGACGTCGTACTTGTCGGCGATCTGCCGGAGCCGTGGCCAGTAGTCCGGGTGCGGGATGTGGATCCCAGCCGCCGCCGAGACCGGCTCAGCGATGATCGCGGCCACGGTGTCGGCGCCGTGCCAGTTGATGACCGTGTCGAATTCGTCAGCGCACTTCAGGTTGCACTTGCCGTCGCAGTAGGCGCACCGGTAAGGGGTCGTGTTCACGACGTTCTCCGCGCCCACCATCTCCGGGCCCATGGTGTCGGCATTCGCCCGGCCCAGGCTTGACGACATTGCCGTGCCGCCGTGGTAGGAGCCCCTCCGGGCGATGATCTTGTGCTTGGCCCCCTTGCCGTTCAGCGCGTGGTACTTCTTGGACATCTTGACCGCGGTCTCGACCGCTTCCGAGCCGCCTGAAACAAAGAACAGCCTGGCGTTCTTGTCGTGGTAAAGCTCTGAGACCTTGCCAGCCAGTTCTACCTGGACCGGGACGGAACCTCCGGCCGGCGGCGAGTCGATCGCGGTCATCTGCTTGTAGACCGCGTCGGCGATCTCCTTGCGGCCGTACCCCGCCGACTTGAACCAGAGGCCGGCCATCGCGTCGAGGTACTTATTGCCTTCGACGTCCCACACCCACACCCCCTCGCCCTTGACGTACATGCGAGGCCCCGTGCCACGCCAGTCGGACGTTTGCTGGGCGTGCAGGAACATGTGATCGCCCGCGGTCTGCTTCAGGGCGGCGATCTGCTCGGCGCTGTGGGTCCGGGTGGTCATTTCTGTCTCCAGGTGCCGGTCTCGGAGTCTTCCAACGGTACAGTGCTAAGCCGTTTCGTAGCTCGCGAACCGGGCCATTCTCTCACATCAATCTGGCCAGAAGTCCGCCATCCACGACCAGGTGGGAACCGTTGATGTACGACGCTTCGGCCGAAGCCAGAAACAGCACGGCCGCCGCCACTTCTTCGGGCCGGGCTAGCCGACCGGCCGGAACGGCATCCGCCCATCCGGCCAGGGCGGACGACGGATCGGCGGACGAAAAGCGCGCCGCTGCCTGGTGGGTAGACGGGACATCGACGGCGCCAGGGGAGACGCAGTTCACCCGTATTTTCTGTGCCGCGTGGTCCAGCGACATTGCCCGCGTCAGGGCGACGAGTCCTGCTTTTGCCGCGGCATAAGCGGCCATGGACGGCTGTGTGGCTTCCGAGTGAACCGATCCCAGGTTGACCACGGCGCCCCCGCCGCGCGCGGCAATCAGCGGGATGCAATGCCTGGATACCAGGAAAGCCGCCTTGAGGTTGCGGTCCAGGACGCGATCCCATGCCGCTTCTTCCAACTCGGTGACTGTGCCGTACTCCACAGTCGATGATCCGTTGACCAGGACATCGACCCCGCCAAACGCGCTAGTCGCCTGCTCGGCCACCCGCGCGGCACCCTGGTCCAGGGAGACGTCGGCTTCGATGAAGATAGCGCGACCGCCTGCCGCGATCGCAGCCTGGACTGCTGATTCCCCCGCCCCCTTGTCCTGGTCAACAAGCGCGATGGATGCGCCCTCCCTGGCAAAGGCCAGCGCGACGCCCATGCCGACCCCGGACCCGGCTCCAGTGACGACCGCGACCCTGTCTACGAACCGCATGTGATCCCCCCTGGTTGCCGGCGGGCGCCCGCTATCCGGTCGCCTGTACCAGGTCGAGTTCCGGTTGCGCGGCGATAAGCCCGCGGTCGACCGCCCTGGAGTAGAGGGTCTTGAGCGCCTTTCGGCCCTCCTCGCCCATATCGACCGTATCGTCATTGACGTACATGCGCACGAACCGCCGTCCATCCTCTCTGGCGATTCCCCTGCCGAAGCCCAGCGCGTAGTCGAGCGCGGCATCTTCGTTGGCACGCGCGTACTTGATGCTGCCGTAAAGCGCGTTGGTGACCTTCTGTGCCATGCGGTCGCCCAACCTCCGATGGACGATGTCGAGGCCGAGCGGTATCGGCAGTCCTGTCGTCTCGAACCAGCGTTCCCCAAGGTCGAGGACTTTGCGCAGGCCTTGCTTCTGGAAGAGGATCTGCCCCTCGTGCAGCAGGATGCCTGCGTCGGCCTTGCCGCTGAGCACGGCGTCGGTCACCTTCTCAAAGTGCATGAATACCGGCCTGAAAGGGACCTCTACGAAAATCCGGCAGAGCATGTAGGAGGTCGTGTACTCCCCGGGCACTGCGATCGTCTTGCCGGCGAGTTCCGACTCCTTGAGCGCTCCTTTCGACACCATGACCGGCCCGTACTTCCGCCCGACCGATGCCCCGCATGACATGACCCGGTACTTGCCGGCTACGTTCGGGTAGTGCGCCGCCGAAATGGCGGTCACGTCGAGGTCGCCGGTTGCTGAGCGCCGATTCAGCGATTCGATGTCCTCCATGACGTGCTGGATCTCGTAGCCCTCGATGCCGATTTTGCCCTTCGCCAGGCCGAAAAACATGAACGCGTCGTCCGAGTCCGGGCTATGACCGAACGTAATTACCCTGCGACCTACCATCGCTTTCGCCTCGTGCCGGTTTCCCGGCTGATCTTGCGCCCGTGCGCTGCCTTGCGACGGCTGCGCTCCTCCATGGCCTTCTTGACGTGCGCTCGAACGTCGCACGTGTCCACGCCTTCGCCGAAATGTGCGACGGAACGCCGCTCGTAGCGCGTCCCGGCCGGGTCGCGCATTAAGTACCCGTGATCCACAAGCATGCGCCGGAGCGTAATGTGATCGACATTGAGACCTGGCCAGAGCTCCAGGAGCCACGCGCGCAAGCGCTCGTCCACGCCATGCTCGCTAAGTTGTGACTCGGGAGCCAGCTCCAGGCTGGCCGCCTTGAGCCAGATCTCCTGATCCCTGGCGCGCGCCGGTAGGGCCTGGATCCTGGCGTCGACGCACATGGCGACCAGCCGTCCAGCGAACTCGTCGGGGCCTATTCTGGCCTGGGGGGCACCCAAGGGCTAGGCCCTGACCGCGACTTGCGCCAGATCTGGCAGCTCCCGGGCGAAACGCTCCACGATGTCGTACTCGGTGGTGCGTTGAGCAGGCGCGAATCCAGCCTCTGAGATGACCGCGCGGATCTCATCGACGGTCGTCCGGTTGTAGAAGCCGGCCGCCAGCATCACGTTTTCGTCGAAAAGCGTGCCACCGAAATCGTCGGCGCCGAAGTGCAAGGCGACCTGCCCCGTCTTGCGCCCTTCCGAGAACCATGAGGCCTGGATGTGGGGCACGTTGTCCAGGAAGATGCGGGAGAGGGCGATTATCCGCACGTACTTGTTCGGCCCCGCCTCTTCCTTCACCTTCCTGGCCAGGGCGGTGTTCGAACGCTTGTAGCTCCACGGGATGAAGGCCGTGAAGCCGCCCGGCGTGTCCTTTGCGCCGTCCTGCACAGACCGGATGTGGCCAAGGCTCTCGACGATATCCTCGTCCGTCTCGACGTGCCCGTACATCATGGTCGCCGTCGTCTTCCACCCCTGGCGATGGGCCTCGCGGTGCACCTCCGTCCAGTCCTCGACTCGCGCTTTCGGCGTGAGCGGACTGACCTGCTTCTTGACGCGTTCGGTCAGGATCTCCGAGCCCCCGCCGGGCATCGTCCTCTGGCCGGCCTCGCGCAGGGCCGCAATCACGCCTCGGATCGACTGCCCGGAGACCTGGCACATCTTCATGATCTCCGGCGCAGAAAAGTAGTGCGGCGTCACCTGCGGGTACTTCTCGCGCGTGCCGCGCACGAGGTCGACGTAGTAGCTGAGCGGCAGGGCGTCGTTCAGGCCTCCCTGCAGCAACACCGTCGTGACGCCCTTGGCGGCAGATCGGCCGATCTTCTCGAGCATCTGGTCGACGGTGTAAGCGTAGGCCGACGGGTCCGTCGGGTCCGGCCGGTAAAACGCGCAGAATGTGCAGTACGCGTCGCAGACGTTGGTGTAGTTGAGGTTCGTGTCGACCACGAATGTGACGACCGGGTCCGGATTGTGACGGTAACGCCACCTGTTGGCCAGCGGCGCGAGGTCCAGCAGATCGGCCTCCTTCATCAGGTACAGCGCCTCTTCCGGCGTGATACGCCGGCCGCTCTCGACCTTCTGGCGGATCGTGTCAAGCATCAACCTCTCCTTCCGGCCCGCGCGCCGGGACTTGCGGGGCGCCACTCCGGCAACTGTTCGAGCCTGGCGCGAAACGCGGCCAGCGCGGACCTCTGATCCGGGCCCATCCGGTATGTGAAAGACCTGACGTACGCGGCGGCCTCCGCAGGGGAGAGCCCGACCGAGCTCGCGGCGGCCAGCGCATCGATGTTGCGCAGGCCATCGGCGAGGCTGCGTCCAAGCGCCTGTTCCAGTTCGGCTACCTGGCTCGCATCGGCATCCCTGCGTGCCACCCAGCGCGCGAATACGAAGGGAAGCCCGGTATGTTCGTGCCAGACAGCGCCGAGATCGTACATGTGCGGGAAGCCATCGACCCCATGACGGTTCTTCAGAGCGAGATCGCCGATCAGCAGTAGCGCGTCCGCGGGCGTTTCGGGCGCGACCAGTTCAACCCCTTCCGCGTTCCACCGCTCGGCGAGCAGCACCCTGAGAAGCTGCACTGAGGTCGAGGTGTGTTCCGTGACTGCGATCCGCCGCCCAGACAGCTCGGCCGCCGGTACCTTGCAGTAGAGAAGGATCGAGATCGCCGCCTTGCCGGTGGCAACGCAGAAGTCGCCCACCGGGGCCAGGTCGCGCTCCATCCGGAACCACTCGACGACCGGTAGCGGGCCGGCATCGATCTCGCGATTTTCGATCGCCCAGGCCATGGCGCGCGGTACGAGCGGCCGCAGCTCGAACTTCCCTTCGAAACCGCGATAGAAGACATCGCTGTTGAGATACGGCATGCGGGCGACCCGAAGCTTATTCATCAGTTCTCGTACACCCGCGTGACGTTGTACAGAGCGTCGCGTTCAACCGGAATCCTGCCCGCGTCGCGGATCAGGCGGACCATCTTCTGCCGTGCCAGGCCAGCGGGTGAGTCGGCCAGCGCGGCGTGAGCGATGCGTTCCTTTCCGATCGTCCCGTCGAGGTCGTCGGCGCCGAAGTTGAGGCCGAGGGAGGCGGTCGCTTCACCTAGCATCACCCAGTAGGACTTGATGTGCGGGATGTTGTCGAGCATGAGCCTGGCGGTTGCGATCATCTTCAGGTCGTCCATCGGGGGGGTGTGCCTCGGCACGATCTTCGTGGTGCCGACCTGGTACTCCAGCGGGATGAACGCCAGGAAGCCCCCGGTGTCGTCCTGGATCTCACGCAGCTGGATCAGGTGGGAGACCCTTTCCTCGAACGTCTCGATGTGCCCGTACAGCAGCGTGCAGTTCGACTTGATCCCCATCGCGTGAGCCATGCGATGTATGTCGCCCCAGCGCCGTGCGTTGGCTTTGCCTGGCAACAACTCCTTGTGAACGCGGTCCGAGAAGACCTCCGCGCCGCCGCCCGGCATCGAGGCCAGCCCGGCCGCCTTGAGGCGCGAGAGTGACTCCTCGGGGTCGATCTTCCACCGGCGCCAGAAGTAGTCGATCTCGGCTGCGGTGAACGCCTTGATCTGGACCTCCGGGAACTGCTCGTGGATCCGCCTGACCATCTCTTCGAAGTACTCGAACTTCCACGACGGGTGATGGCCGCCGACGATGTGTACCTCGCGGATGTCGTTATCCATCTGGGCGAGGACGTCCTCGATGGTCATCTCATAGGCGTCGGCCTGGCCCGGCTTCTTGGCGAAGTCGCAGAACTTGCACGACAGCACGCAGATATTGGTCGGGTTGATGTGTCGGTTGAGCACGAAGTAGACGCGGTCGCCCGAGACCTTGCGCTTGGCATGATCGGCGATCCGGCCCAGGGCCGGGAAATCGTCCGTTGCCAGCATCGTGACGCCGTCGCGCAGGCTGAGGCGTTCGCCAGCCCTGACCTTCTCCCAGATCGGCGCGAGGCGCCGGTCCTGGAAAACGATCTCCCCTACTTCCAGTACTCGTTCCATCTGCGATCCACCTTCTCCACGATCTCGGGACTCATCACGAGGGGCGCCGGATAGCCGGGCTTGAACGTTGCGTCTATGACCATCACGCCCGAATAGACCGGCGCCGACCTCCGGAATTCCGCTTTCGAAAACACGACATCGCGCGCGGGGTCGAAGCGGGTAAAGATCCCCCAGATGAGCTCTACGTCATTCTCGATGTCGATATCGGGCGAAACGACGGCCACGATCTTGATACCGGCAAGGTGAGGCGAACCCGCCAGGCGTTCTGCGACCGCCCGTCCATCGCCGCCCGCGTGCTGTACCACGAGCAGCGTGTTGCCCGCGACGCGCCACTTGCTGCCCGCCGGTATCCCCTGGGCCACCCGCTCCGGGGAGGGGGACGGGGCTTCGCCGGCGGCGTGCCCGGTGGCGTCGATGATCATCTTGCTGCCGTGGTGCAGTTTTTCACCGGTGAAGTCGAGGGTGTCGGCGGCGGCGCGTGCGATGAGCAGGAAGTCCTCCTGCGAATCGAAGTTCTGCCGGATCGCGGCGAGCACCGCAGACGGATCCTTTGGATCGACGTTTTCGTTCACCAGCACGAGGCACTTGGTCAGTGAGAGCTGGCCTTCCCCGAGCAGTCCGAGCGCGGTCTTGTACCCCTCACGGGTGTACCGGGTTTGAACCGCAGCAACCAGCAGGTGATGGAAGCCCGACTCGTAGTAGGCCCACATATCCCGCAGCCCGGGATGGGTGAGGCGCGCCAGCGGCTTCAATGCCATCTGAGTCGCGTCGCCTATGTAGCGGTCCTCCTGCGGCGGACGCCCGACGACGGTCGCCGGGTAGATGGGATTGCGCCGGCGCGTGATCTTCCGTACCTGGAAGACCGGGAAATCGGAGGCGTCGGAGTAGTGGCCAAAGTGGTCTCCGAATGGCCCTTCCAATCGACGCACGCCCCGCGGCACCACCCCCTCGAGGATGAACTCGGCGTTGGCAGGCACGCGCAGCCCGTTCGAGGTGGCGGTCGTCACCGGCGTTCGCTTACCCCGCAGGACTCCGCTGAAAGCGACCTCGTCGATGCCTTCTGGCAACGCCATCACCGCGGCGATGATGAGCGCGGGGTCGCCCCCCAGCGCCACCGCCATTGGCAGGTCCTCGCCGCGCTGCTCGGCGGCGTAGTGGTGGAACCCACCGCCCTTTTGGATCTGCATGTGCATGCCGGTGGTCTGGCCGTCGAAGACCTGCATCCGGTAGATGCCCATGTTCCCTTTGGCCGTCGCCGGGTCCCGCGAAATGCAGAGTCCGAGCGTGACGAACCTTCCGCCATCGCCCGGCCAGCATTTCAGGGATGGCAGGCTCGAGAGGTCGGGCGTAGCGTCATCGTGCTGCTGCGCAACGGCGCGGCGGTGGCGACGCGGCCTGATGTTGGCGAGCCGCCTGATGGTCCTTCGCTCGCGCCACAGCGCGCCAAGGCTGGGCGGGTTCATGTTCTCGACCAGCTTGAGGATGGACTCGCCTAACTCCTCGGGGTGCATGCCCAGCGCAAGTTCGATCCGGCGCTGGCTGCCGAGCACGTTGATCGCCAGCGGATAGCGAGAGCCTTCCACGTTCTCGAAAAGAAGAGCCGGTCCGCCTTCCCGAACGGTGCGCGTCACGATTTCGGTGATTTCGAGTTCGGGATCGACCGGTGCCGCAATTCTCTTCAGCTCCCCGGCGCGTTCGAGTGCGGCCAGGAACGACTGCAGGTCGTCGAACGCCATCAACGATCCTCCAGCGCGGAGAGTTCGGCCGGGATCGGTCCGGTCCAGCGCCGCAGGAAATGCGCGTCGACGCCAAGCCGGTCCAGTACGCGGCCTGCTACGGAGTCGATCAGGTCCTGGATCGAACGGGGCCGGTGGTAGAACCCGGGCATGGCCGGGACGATCTCTGCGCCCGCTTCGACGGCGGCGACCATGTTGCGCAGGTGGATCAGGCTCAGTGGCATCTCACGCGGCACCAGGACCAGGCTGCGGCGCTCCTTTAGCGCGACGTCGGCGGCGCGTTCGAGCAGGTTCGAGCCGGTCCCGTGCGCGATCCGGCCCAGGGCGGCCATTGAACACGGTACGACCGCCATGCCGTCGGTCTTGAACGACCCGCTGGCGATCGGCGCCTCGAAATCGTTGAGGGCGTAGACGCGGACGCTGCCTGAGCCGCCGGCCTCGCCCAGCCAGCTTCGGATCGCTGCCGCGTCGCTGCGCGGATCGCCCGTCACGTGGAGGTCCGACTCGATCGCCGATACCTTGCGCCCGGCCTCGGAGATGACGACATGTACCTCGTGTCCCCCGAGCAACAGTCCTTCGAATACGCGCCGCATGTAAGGTGCGCCGCTCCCGCCGCCTACTCCAAGCACAAACCTGCCCATCAGGCCATCACCGCCTCTGCGCAAGCGAACACCGCGAAAACGACCGCAATCACGCCGTTCATCGTGAAGAAGGCGGCATTGAGACGGGTGAGGTCGCGTGGCGAAACAAGGCTCTGCTCAAAGGCGAGCAACAGGGCTACCGCGGCCACACCAAGGAAATAGACGATCCCCGCATCCAGCCAGGCGCCGGCCACGATCAGCGCGCCGACCGCAAGCAGGTGGAAAGTGCGCGAGATCCACAGGGCCGCGCCGATCCCAAAGCGAGCTGGCAATGAATGCAGACGCTGGGCGCGATCGACCTCGACATCGGCGGTCGCGTAGATGATGTCGAAGCCGGCGACCCAGAACAGCCCCGCACAGCCCATCCAGATCGACCACCCGGGGAGGGACCCGGTCAGTGCGATCGCGGTTGCCGGGGGCACGATCAGGTAGATGGTTCCCAGGCCGACATGCGCCAGCCAGGTGAAGCGCTTCAGATACGGGTAGGCCACCATCACCGCGGGCACGACGGGCGAGAGGAACCAGGCCAGGCGGTCGAGTTGCGAGACGGCGATCCCAAACACGCCCAGGGAGATCACCATGAACGCCAGCATCTCCGTCTTGCCCAGGAGCCCTGCCGGCAGCGCGCGCTTCGCAGTACGCGGGTTACGGGCGTCGATCGCGGCGTCGATGAGCCGATTTGCAGACATTCCAAAGGTGCGCGCGCCGATCATTGCGACGACGATCCAGGTGAGCCCGCGGGCGCCCGGCACTCCGTCCGAAGCGAGAAAAGCACTCAGGACTGCGAAGGGCAGAGCGAATACCGAGTGCTCGAACTTGATCGCCTCGAGGAAGGTCGCGACCTTCGAGATGACTCGCCTCATTGGAAGGACGGCCGGCGCGCTTTCACCCATTGCCCGCCTCCCCGGCGACCCTCCCGGCGTGTGAGGCGCGCGTGCCCTCGACCAGGACCGACCTGAGGATCGGCAGAGCTTCCGTCGGCGCGGGCTCACCCGAGTACAGCCAGCGGATCACGAGTTCGTTGATCGCCCCGAGCCAGATGTGCGCCACGATTGTCGTGTCCACGGGCGGGATCTCCCCCGCCGCCGAAGCCTCGTCCAGCCTCTGGCGTATGAGCGACGCGAAACGGCCAAACAGCTCGACCCGCTTGCGTTCAAACGCGTTGCCCATGCTGTAGCCCTGGACCATGAGCAGCCTTGCAAGGCGCCGACGCTTGCCCAGCGCGGAGAAGACGGCGGTCAACGCGGCTTCGGCCCTGCCGATCGCGGTTGGCTGAGTCGAAGACTCGCGCTCGACCTTCGAGATCAGACGGTCGGCCAGGCGGTCGACGACCGCGAAGAAGAGGTCTTCCTTGCTCGGGAAGTGAAAATAGACGCCACCCTTCGAAAGGGCGGTTGCCGTCGCAACCTCATCGACCAGCGCGTCGTGATAGCCCTTGTCGGCGAAGACATGCTCGGCAGCTTCCAGGATCCTGTCGCGGGTCGCTTCCCGGGGCGCTGTCACTGGGCGGGTACCCTCCTCGCAACCGACCGACCGGTCGGTCGTCTTGATTCTACCCGAGTGCGTTCGCGCCTGCGCGCGCAGCTCGCGGCCGACGGCTAGTGGCGGCCGAAGTCCCGTTCGAGGGCCGAGATACTCAGGTAGACCATGGTCGGACGCCCGTGCGGACAGGTATGGGGCTGCTCGACCGTCTCGAGCTTCCGGACCAGCTCCTGGCCCTCCTCGACGGTCATGCGCCGCCCCGCCCTCACGGCGGAGTGGCACGCAATCGTCGCCAGCACCCGCTCCCGCCACCCGGAGGTCCCGCTGCCATCGGCCAGCGAGTCGAGCAGGCGCACCAGGGCATCGGCGCCGGAAACCCCCGCCAGCACCCGCGGGACGGCGCGCACGATCGCCGTGCGCGGACCGAACGGCTCGACATCGAACCCGGCTTCCTTCAGGACCTGTCCCTGTTCGTTAAGGATGCGCTCTTGATGCGGGAGGAGCTGGACCGATTCCGGGGCCAGGAGCTGCTGGCCCCCCTCGGCCGGGCGACCCAGGCGAGCACGGATCTCCTCGAAGAGCACGCGCTCGTGTGCGGCGTGCTGGTCGATCAAGTACACGCCGTTCGGTCCCTCCGCCAGCAGATATGTGTCGTGCGCTTGCCCGATCACGCGCAACACCGGCAGCGAACGGCCCGGAGTTGGTCGCTCCTCCTGCCGCGCGGTGCCTGCTTCTTGCCCGGATTGGGATGTCCGATCCGGAGTATCCACCGGCGGCGTCGGGGTTGATGACATGCCCCGGGCGAACCAGAGGGGGTTCTCCGGCCAGGCCGGGTTCGCAGGGGGTTGCGGGGCGGTCGCCTGGTGCGCGGGCACGGGCGCGGCGGCAAGCAGGACGGCTCGAACGGCGCGCTGAACCTCGGCGAATACGACCTGCTCCCGCAGGAACCGGACCTCGGTCTTGGCCGGGTGCACGTTTACGTCGACGTCCCCAGGTGGCACCTTCAAGAGAAGGACGGAAACCGGGTAGCGGCGCTCGGATAGGAAACCGTGATAGGCCTGCTCGATCGCGAACAGTAGCCGCCGGCTCTCGACCCATCGGCCGTTGACGGCGATCGTCATGTAGTTCCGATTCCCGCGCGTCAGCCCGGGGGTGCTCGTCAGGCCCCGGACCGCGAAGGCCGAAGACGGGCGTTCGATCGCCGACGCTTCGATCTCGAGCAACTCCCGCGCCACGTGCCATCCGTAGACGCTGGCTGCGGCCTCCAGCAGTACGCCACGTCCGGGGGTCGCGAAGCGCTCGCCGCCGTCGGCGACCAGCGAAAACGCGACGTCCGGACGGGTCAGCGCGTAGGTTGCGACCACCTGGTGCACGCGCCCGAACTCGGTGCCCGCGGAGCCGAGAAACTTGAGCCGGGCGGGCGTGTTGCGAAAGAGCTCGCGGACGACGAAAGCGGTTCCCGCCGGCGCGCCGACCGACTCCACTGCCACGGGCCCTCCGAATTCGACCGACGCACGCACACCTGCGTCCTGCCCGGCAACGAAGCTGGTGAGCTCAGCCCGCGAGACCGACGCAATGCTCGGCAGGGCCTCGCCCCGGAAGCCCAGGGTGGAAATCCCCATCAGGTCGGAGTTCTCGTCGATCTTGCTGGTGGCGAATCGCTCGAAGGCGGTAGCCGCTTCGTCGAAATGAATCCCGCCGCCGTTGTCGACGACGCGGATCAGCGTCTTGCCGCCATCGATCACTTCGACCGAGATCCGGGTAGCGCCGGCGTCCAGCGAGTTCTCCACAAGCTCTTTAACCACCGACGCGGGCCGTTCGATGACCTCGCCGGCGGCAATGCGCGCTGCCAGCGCGGGCGGCAGGACCCTGATGGTCATGAGTGGGCGTTGCCTTTCTTTGAGGACAAACACGCAGGTTGAGGGCCTATGAGCGTCCGAGCCAGCACCTTGTCGCAGCCGTCCGGGCGAGGGGCAGATTCCTACCCAGAAGGTAACAGTAGGGCAGGATCGTGTGCTCCCGTGTTGGCGTGCAATGGCAACCCGCTTCCTGGCAGCGGCTTGCGGGACAGGCGAGTTGAATGATGCAAAGGCAACGGGGAATAACCGGCCCCGAAACCGCGATCATTCTGAGCGCGTTCGTCATCGTGGCTTCCGTCTTCGCGTTCACGATACTTCCGGTGGGAAACTTTGCCGCCCAGCAGAGCTCGGAAACAGCAGACGCAGACATCGAGCAGGCCCGTGGGACTCTGAACCAGGGTGGATGGCTCGTCGCCAGGACCGGGAGCGTCTCGGGAACCACGAGCGCGGTGCAGGCTGCCTTCACGCTGTCGCTCGCAATTTGATGGCCAGGCGGTCGACCTCACTCCGCCGCACACCGTCAACGACACCGGCACCGACCATGGCGACTACCCCCTGGAGAAGAACGACACGGCCGAGATAACCGTCATGTTCAACCAGAAGCGGGCCAACGGGACCCATGCCCTGGGGGCCGCGACCGATGACTTCCTCCAGAACCCCCTGGGCGCGACTCACGAGATCTAGATCGGGGTTCAGCCGACGACCGGATCCAGGTTCAAGCTGGAAGAGAAGATCCCGCAAACCTCGGTCCGGTGATGAACCTGAGGCAGCTGATCGCCTACAGCCTCCGTACCCGCCGGGCCGCGACCAGGAACACGGCGCCGAAAGCGGTGAGCATGACGCCGACGACAGTGAGGGCGCGGGCGATCCCCCAGGCCTCCGCCATCGCGGCCAGGGGCAGGGTCCCCACCGGCATCAGGCCAAAGTTCATCATGTATACGCCCATCACCCTTCCCCGATGAGCGTCGTCGACCTGCTCCATGATCAGCGTATTGTTCAAAGCCCTGCGGGCCGCGTCTCCGACCCCGATCAGGACCATGAACAACAGCAACACCGTGTAGTTCGGCAGCACGGCGGAGCCGACCAGCGCGATCCCCGACACGATCGAGCTGATCATCAGCACCAGCCCCCTGCCCTTCCGGACGCCCCCCGCGAACACCAGCGAACCGGCCAGCGCGCCCACGCCGATGCTGCTGAGCATCAGTCCAACCGCTTCCGGGCCGCGCCCGAATACTTCGTCGGCGAGGACCGGCAGCAGGCCCCGAAATGGCATCGCCAGGATGGCGGTTACCAGCGAAATGGCCAGCAGGGTCAGGACGATCCCGTTCCGGAGGATGTACCGCAGGCCCTCGGCAAGCTCGGCGATCGGCTTACCGGACTTCTGGACCGGCTTGCCAACCCCCGGCAGTCGCGCCGTCAGCACGAAGGCCGCGGCCGTAAAGGCAAACATCACGTAGTAAACGAGCTCGGGTCCCACCTGTGCGTACATGACGCCGCCCAGCGCCGGCGCCACCAGCGTCATCAGCGACATCCCGCTGGAGTTCAGGGCGACGGCATTGCCCATCCGTTCCTTTCCTACCAGCTGGGGGACGATCGCCTGACGCGCAGGCATCATGAAGGCGAAAAGCAGCCCCTGGATGAACGACGCCGAGATCAGGTGCCAGATCGTAACGGTGTCGGTCGTGATCGACACCGCGACGAACAGCGTGTTGGCGGCCAGCCCGAGCTGCGTGAACTGCATGATCACCTTGCGATCGATACGGTCCGCGACCAGGCCCCCGAACAGGGAGAACAGCAACACCGGGGGCGCGAACGCCGCCCCGACAAGGCCTACCAGGAATGCCGATCGACTGAGGTCGTAGGCGAGCTGGGCTCTTGCGACCATCTGGATGTTGAGGCTGCCCCACACGAGCAGCATTCCGTACCAGAGGGAACGGTAGGCGGGCTCGCTCAGCGACGCGAATGTGCTCGAGATGCGACGGCCGACCGGACCGGCCGGCCGAACCGGACGGGCTGTCACCGCGGGCGCTTCGGGCGCTGCGGTCTCATTCCGGATGTCGTCAGCCAAGCTTGCGCAGTCTCGGCTGCGCAAAGAACGCCAGGGAAACTACCAGCGCAAGGGTTGCCATGACGCCAAGTGCCAGCTGGGGGCCCAGCAGGTCGAACCCGGCGCTCAGTGGCAGAACGCCGAGCGGCATCAAGCCCCAGGTCATCATGAAGATGCTCATGACCCGGCCCCGGTATTCGTCGTCACAGGCTTCCAGTACCAGCGACTGGCCGAGGGCCATGCGCCCGGAGTCGCCAAGGCCGATCAAGACCATGCACAGGGTGCCAACCAGCAGCCACGGCACGCCGGCGATGACGGCCAACGCAGCGGCGGTCAGGACCGAGGCCGAAAGTATGAAGACCCCCCGGCTCTGGCCCTGGCGCAGGCCGGCCATGAAGAGCGTGCCCAGCAGTGTGCCCACTCCGAGCGTCGCCATCATGATCCCCACGTCGCTCGGCGACGCAATGTAGACGTCCTTTGCGTAGACCGGAAGCAGTGTCCGGAAGGGAAACGTCAGCAGCGCGGTCAGCCCGCCCTGGAAGATCAGCCATAACACCACCGGCGTCCGGCGGATGTACCCGAATCCGATCACGATCTCGGCGAACACGGCACGGTGCTTGAAAGCGCCGGGCTTGATGCTCGGCAGGCGACCGGTCAGTACTACCGCGGCGACCGACATCCCCGCAGAAAGCGCGTACACACCGCCGGGGGTGATCCGTTCGTACAGGAGCCCGCCCAGGGCCGGCGCCGCCACTGACATGAGGCTCATGCCGGCCATATTCAAGGCCACGGCGTTGGACATCTGGTCCTTGCCCACCAGCCTCGGGATTGCCGTCTGGCGGGCGGGACCGAGAAAGGCGAATGTGGCGCCCTGGAGCAACCCTCCGATGAGCAGGTAGTACCAGCGGATCAGGTCGAAAAAGACAAGGGCCGCGAGCACGCCCGCGACGAGCACACCGGAAACCTGGGCCAGCTGGATGATCAACCGTCGATCGAAGCGGTCGACGGCTACTCCCCCAAACAGGGAGAAGACCAGCATGGTGGGTGCGAACGCCATGCCGACGATTCCGGCGATGATGCGCGAGTCCTGGATGTCGTAGACGAGGATCCCGTTCGTCATCATGTTCATCTGGGTGGCGCCCATGCTCAGCAGGGTGCCGAACCAGAAGATCCGGAACTGCGGGAGGGACAGGGAGTCGAAGGTACGCGCGATCAGCCCGGTGCCCCTGGGACGGGCCGCGGCCGCCGCGATCGACGGGGGCCGCTCCTCGGTTACTGGCTGTGGCGTGGACTGCGATTTGGCGCCGGATACTGCCGCGCCGCTCGCTGGATTATCGTCGATGCTCAAATGACGCTTCGCCTACGGTGTCAGGCGGGAGCGGCGTCTGTCGCTTCCGTATCTGGCTGGGCGGGAGTATACACCTGCAAATGTGTCAGCCCGCCCTCAATTCCGGTCCGCGCCCCCGGAGTGGTCGGCCTCGCATAGAATCGCGCTCACGAAAGGACGTGCTCCGTTGAAAGCGCCCGACATCAGCGACGTGCTCGATGCACGACGCGTAATCTCGAAGTACGTACACCGCACCCCGTTACGCCACTACCCCGGGCTGAGCCGTCGGGTTGGCGCAGATGTCTGGGTAAAGCATGAGAACCACCAGGTCCTGAACGTGTTCAAGACACGGGGTGGCCTGAACCTGGTCGGCCGCATGACTCCCGAGGAGAAGCAGCGCGGCCTCGTGACGGCGTCATCGGGCAACCACGGTCAGTCGATCAGCTACGCGGCCCGCACGTTCGGCTCCCGGGCAACGATCGTCGTTCCCGAAGGCGCCAATCCGGCGAAGGTCCAATCGATCAAAGACCTGGGCGCCACGGTCGTGTTCCACGGGCCCCACTACGACGTGAGTCGGACCCACGCCGTCGCGCTCAGTGAAGAGCTGTCGATGAGGTACGTCGATGCCGCTAACGAACCGTTACTCATCGCAGGCGTCGCGACCTACTCACTGGAGGTGTTCGAAGACCTGGACAAGATCGATTACCTGCTCGTGCCGGTCGGCGCCGGGAGCGGCGCCTGTGGCGCCTGCATAGTCGCCGAGGCGAGATCGCCCTCCACGAAGGTCGTTGCGGTGGGGCCGTCCGCAGCCCCCGCAGGCTTCCTGTCCTGGAAACACCGCGAGATAAGGACCGCCGAGATGCGTACCCAGGCCGAGGGCCTTGCCACGGCTTCGGGCTATGAGCTCCCGCAGCGCATCCTGCGGGAAAAGCTGCACGACTTCGTGCAGGTCGACGAGGACGCGATCCTCGACGCCATCAAGACCTACGCCGAGGAGGCACACTCGCTGGTCGAAGGCGCCGGGGCAGCTTCCCTGGCGGCGGCGATCAAGATGCGCGATGTGCTGCGAGGGAAGCGTGTCGTGTTGATTGCCAGCGGCGGGAATATCTCGCCGGCCCAGCTCAGGGCCGCAATCTGCGGAAACCGGTAATCCTCAGGGAGCCGCTTCCAGCTTCACGATCTCCCCGTCCAGCGTCTTGACGCGCAGGTAGTCCTCGCGGAGCAGGCAGTAGGCCCGCTCGAGGTACAGCTGGGCGAGCCGGGATCCCTCCGGCGATTTGCTGAGCGCCGCGACCAGCAGGCGGTCGATCTTGCGGTTGGTCGGCACGTGTTGCGCAAGCGCCTTGATGCGCGCTTCGGCTTCATCCACCGTGCTGCTGTCGCCACCCTCGGACGCGTAACGCATCCGCCCGACGAGCTTGGTCAGCTCATTCAGGCGGTCCGCCTCGCTCATCAGGCCGTAGAGGATGCCGTCGACGCCCGCGGCATCGGTCAGCGCCTCCGCGCCCTCGGATTCGGGCTTGCCTCTGACGGCACCCGCCCAGCTTTCGTAGCGGGTCGAATACTCGGCCGCCACTTCTCCCACCAGCGCGAGGAGAAACGCCGCGTCGGAGAGAGCCCGGGTGCCGGCGAAGATCAGGTCGTCGTCGCGGGCGTCCGCAATGCCCACGAGCAATTCGTAGCTGGCGACCGGTTCTGGCGCCGGCGGAAAGGCGAACGCGGTAAGGCCGCGCTCGCCGAGCGTCGGAACCTGCTGGGCCAGAAACGGGGGAACGTACTTGGCGATGTCGACCGAAACCGGGAGGATCACGACGTAGGTTGCGCTGACCGCGTCTCGATTTGCAGAGTCGCGCACGTAGACGATGGCATGGCCGCGCGGACGCGCTTTGTCGCCGCGCTCGAAAGTCAGGTCCATTGGTTCTCGATGTGCTCCGGAGGTGGGAATACGCCCGTACGCCTAGTGTAAGCTCACACGCCGCCCGGGATGTGATCGGAGATGATACGTGGGCCTCTACACCGCGCTTGCGCGCCCGCTGGTCTTTCGGCTGCCGGCCGAGGCATCGCACGGCCTGGCCGAAAACGTACTGCGCGTGTCGCCCGCGTGGGCCCTGGCCGGAGCTATCCTGCGGTCGAACCACCCCGGGCTGAAGGTCGAGATCGCGGGCATGAACCTGCCGAATCCGGTGGGTATGGCGGCCGGTTTCGACAAGAACTGCCGGGTGATCGGCTCCCTGTTGTCGCTCGGCTTCGGATTCGCGGTCGGTGGGACCGTCACGCTTCACCCAAGGCCCGGCAACGCCAGGCCAAGGATGTTCAGGGACCAGCGTCGCCGCGCGCTCGTCAACGCCCTTGGCTTTCCCGGCAGCGGTTTGGCGCGCGCGCAGGCGCGCCTTGCGAAGCTCCCCACGTCCCAGAGCAGGCGGGCATGGGTGAGCGTCTCGGGCAGCGAAGAGCAGGACATCCTCGAATGCCACCGCACCCTCGAGCCCCTCGTTTCTGCAGTGGAAGTGAACATCAGCAGTCCAAACACGGCGGGGCTGCGCGTATTCCAGGAGCCAGGCCGCTTGCGCTCGCTCATCAAGAGCATCACGGAACGCAAGAAGCGCCCGCTGTTCGTGAAGATGCCGCGGTTCGATGGCGCCGGTGCCGACCGCAAGCTGCTCGAACTTGGCACGGTCGCCATCGAAGCCGGCGCAGAGGGCCTGGTGGTCGCAAACACGCTGCCGGTAGAGGATCCCCGGCTCGCGGTTGGCCGGGGAGGCCTGAGCGGCGAGCCGCTCTTCGATTCGACCCTGCGGTTTGTCGAGTCGTTACGCTCTGGCCTGCCTGCCCACGCAACCCTCATCGCGTGCGGCGGCGTGACCACGGCACGCGATGTCCGCCGGCTCATGAGCGCGGGCGCGGCCGGGGTGCAGCTCTACACCGCGTTCGTATACGAAGGCGTCGGCCTGCCTGGCAAGATTTGCCGGCAGCTGTCGCGCTAGCTCCGGGACCTCAGCAGCGCATCAACCTCGTCCCGGGTCGGCATCGAGTCCTGAGCCCCTGGTTTTGACACGCACAGCGCGCCGGTCGCGTTGGCCAGCGCGATCGATGCCCGCAGGTTTTTTCCTTCCGAAAGCCCCACCGCCAGCGCGCCCGCGAAGGCGTCGCCCGCAGCGACGGTCGCCACTACCTTCACACGGTGAGTCGGCACGTGCCCCGAGAACTCTGCCGAGTCCACGTAGCAGCCGTCGGGGCCGAGCTTGACGATCACGGCCCTGGGCCCGAGTTTCCGGATTGCCGCCGCGGCCACGGCCGCCGATTCGATCCCGGTCACCTCGACCCCGCTGATCTCGGTGGCTTCGACCTGGTTCGGGTGCACGATATCGGCCAATCCCAGAAACCCTTCCGGCGTCTGCCTCACCGGGGCCGGGTCGAGCACGACCGTTATCCCTGATGCGCGTGCCGCCTCCATGCACTGACGGGTCACGTCCAGGGAGATCTCCTGCTGCACTAGGAGCACCTTTGCCCGGCGCAGGGCAGCCTTCGCATCCCTGACCTGGTCCGGGCCGCACGAGGAGTTTGCGCCGTACACAGGCAGCACGCAGTTCTGGCGCGAGGCGTCGCTGAAGATCAGCGCGACCCCCGACGCTTCCCCGCTTGCCACACGGACGTGGTCCACGCCCACCCCGTAGGAGCGCATGCTGGCCAGCAGCTCCTGTCCGAAGAAGTCGTCGCCGACCTGCCCGATCATCTCGACCGCGCCAGGCTTGCCGGCAACCCGGGCCGCAGCGACCGCCTGATTGGCGCCTTTGCCGCCACCGCCGGTGGAAAAGTGGGTGCCTTCGTATGTCTCGCCCGGCTTCGGGAACCGCTCGGCCTCCATGAAGAGGTCCATGTTGATCCCACCGATCACGACGATTGCGGCCATTCTGGATATGCCTGCCTTGTTACCATTGAAACAACACGAAGGGCCGGGAGCTACACATGCATCCGGGGCGAGATCCTACACAAGCCGAGACCGATTTGAAGAAGCCGTACAGATTCACACCGCGCCAGCTGATCTGGTTCCTCACACTGGCGGCCACCGCTTACTTCCTCATCGCCGCCTTGAGGGCTTCCTGACCCTCATCAGGCTCCGGTCGCCTGCCACATACCTACCTTCCCCTGGCGAGCGTTCCTCTCGTAGCGCGCCAGGTCAGGTGCGTACCGGAGGTCCGGCGATTCCGCAGCAAACGTTCCCAGGCCGGCTGCAATGATCCCACCGTTCACCAGCAGGTCGTCCAGCCAGACATAGCGCAGCAGCCTGCCCTCGCTATCGGTATCCGTCACGTCCCTCTCCAGGACGACCGTCTTCTCGCTTACCCAGTCCCTGTTGACGCGCGCCGACCACTCCCTCCAGAGGTCGTCGTCAGGCAGCTTGATCCCCAGGTAACGAACGATCGCGGCCTTGCCATCGATCTGGACTTCGATGGTCCGGCCGTCGATGACCCGGGTGACCACCGCGACCGTCCCGCGCGCGGAGCTAGCCGGGACCGCGGGTGCCGCCCGATCGGGAGGGAAGATAACCATCAGCATCGGAATGATCATGCTGGCGATGGCCACGATCAGGATGACGATTCCCGCCCGTGCCAGCCACTTCCCCTGGTTCCCTGACGAGGCCCGTTCGGACTCCTCAATGTCGGCTTCGGAAGGTCCTTCGTCGGGCGGCCGCGAGGGCAGCCCCGACAATCCAAGATCGTCTGCGGGCGGGACCTGTAAATGGTCGCGAGCATCTTCCGAATCAGGGGGCGTCTGTCGCATCTTCGCGGTGTGTCTCCGGGGTTCCATTATCGCCGGTTTGAACGCATGGAGCCGCGTGATACCATCTGTGTTTGGTCCCTAGCTGCTCCCGCTGCGGGTTCCCGTGATTCGGAATCCAGGCGGCTCTGCAGCCGGTGAATCAGCGAGCTTGTTGAGCTGCTGCTGTTCCTCACCCGGCTGGACCCGGGTTCCGACAGCAGCTGATACAGGAGACCCGGGTTGCCCTATACCACCGCCTTGCGTTGCCGTGAGTGCGGGCGTCACTACCCAATCGAGCCCCTGAACGTCTGCGAATTCTGCTTTGGGCCGCTCGAGGTCGACTACGACTACGACGCCATCAAGGCGAAGGTCAGCCGCGCCAGCATCAAGGACGGCCCGCACACGATCTACCGGTACGAGGCCCTGCTCCCTGTGAGCCGGGCCAGGGCCGTGGACATCGGCGCCGGCTTCACCCCGCTCCTGCGCGCGGACCGGCTGGGCAAGCTCCTGGGGATCGAGAATCTCTGGTTGAAGAACGACGCGGTCAACCCGTCGTATTCGTTCAAGGACCGGGTCGTCTCGATCGCCGCCACCAAGGCGCTCGAGTTCGGCATGGACACCATCGCCTGCCCGTCGACCGGAAACCTCGCCGGCGCGGTCGCCGCGCATGGCGCAAAGGCCGGGATGCGGACCCTGGTGTTCATCCCGCGTGACCTGGAGCGCGGCAAGATCCTGGGGGCAGCTGTGTACGGGCCGACCGTGATCGCCGTCAACGGCAACTACGACGATGTTCAGCGGCTCTGCAGCGAGCTCGCGGACGCGCATCGCTGGGCCTTCGTCAACGTGAACATGCGCTCGTACTACGCCGAAGGGTCCAAGACGCTGGGCTACGAGGTTGCTGAACAGCTTGGCTGGAAAGCGCCTGACCATGCGATCGTGCCGATGGCCTCGGGCGCGATGATCACGAAGATCTACCAGGGCATCCAGGAGTTCGCCCGCATCGGACTCATCCCGGATGCGCACACGAAGATGCACGGCGCCCAGGCGCGCGGCTGCTCACCGATCGTAAAGGCAATCCAGGGTGGCCACACGCATCCGAAGCCCGAGATCCCGAAGACCATCGCCAAGTCGCTCGCGATCGGGAATCCTGCCGACGGCTTCTACGCAATAAAGGCGATGAAGTCGTCCGGAGGATCCGGCGTGGTTGTCGAGGAGTCCGAGGTAGCCGAGGGGATCATGCTGCTCGCCCGCACCGAGGGCATCTTCACGGAAACCGCCGGCGGCGTGGTCATATCCGCGATCAGGCGCATGGCAGAGGCCGGCACCTTCAAGCCAGGGGAATCGGTGGTTGCGTACATCACCGGCAATGGCTTCAAGACGATGGAAGCCGTTGAACCCTCGGTCAACAAGCCCATCCAGATCGAGGCCAACATGGAATCGTTCGAAGAGCGCGTGCTGGCGGCCGTTGGCCGGTAAGCCAACGACTGCACCGCAGGCGCATCTGACCTGCGGGCCGTCTTCGGCCGAGATGTGCCGTCGCGCGGTGCCGGGCGGCCTCCGCTACAATCCGATCAATAAGGGTTTCGACAGGAGCCAGAAGAGTTGGCAGTAACGGTTAGGATTCCCACCCCGCTCCGGCGGATCACCAACAACCAGGACAAGGTGAACGTCGACGGAGCGAGCCTGCGCGCGATCATCGAAGCGCTCAACACGTCGCACCCTGGAATCAAGGACCGCCTGTGTGACGAATCCGGGGAGCTGCGGCACTTCGTCAACGTCTACCTGAACGGGGAAGACGTTCGCTACCTCCAGGGCCTGGCGACGGCGACCAAGACGGGCGACGAGATCTCGATCGTCCCCGCGGTAGCCGGAGGCTAGCCAGGGCGCAGCTGGCCGCCCCTCAGCCCGCGATCTCCACCAGCACTTCCCGTACCAGCTTCTCGGGTACGTCCCGGCGGGTCGTGGCCTTGCCCGGGCCTTCCAGCAGGACCCAGCGGATGGCCCCGCCCCTGGTCTTCTTGTCCCCCCGCGTCGCTGCCAGAAGTTTATCGACCGGAACCCCGGGCGCCCGCAGCGGCAGGTTGAACCGGCGGAGCAGTGAATCCTGGCGCTCGACCAGCTCACCCGCCACCATTCCCATGCGGTGCGCGATGCGAATCGCGGCCGACATGCCGATCGCCACGGCTTCACCGTGTAGAAACGCCCCGTAGCCTGTCACCGCTTCAAGCGCGTGGCCGGTCGTGTGGCCGTAGTTCAGCAGGATGCGGGTTTCGCCAGTCTCAAATTCATCCGACGATACGACCTCGGCCTTGATCGCAACGCTTCTTCGTATTGCGTCGACCCAGCGCTCACCGCGCATCGCCTTCAGGTTCTCGGCATCCCGTTCAAACATGGCGAGCAGGTCGGCGTCGAGGATAAGGCCGTGTTTGATCGCCTCGGCCCAGCCGGAGTTGAGCTCACGCGGCGGCAACGTCTTCAGGAAGTCCACATCCTGGAGGACGAGCTTCGGCTGATGGAAAGCCCCTACCAGGTTCTTGCCTTCCGGGAGGTTTATTGCGACCTTCCCGCCCAGTGATGCGTCCACCATCGCGGCGAGCGAGGTCGGGACCTGCACGAAGGGCACGCCCCGGAGCCAGGTGGCGGCCGCGTACCCGACCAGGTCGCCCGTCACCCCTCCGCCGACCGCAACCAGGAAGTCCCGGCGCTCCGCCCGCAGCCTTGCAAGCCAGGCATATATGTGCCGGGCAGTGTCCAGCGACTTGACCTGCTCGCCCGATGGGATGGTCATGACATGGGAGGTGATTCCGGCGCGCTCCAGGGCGTCCTGCGCGGCACGCACGCTCGCGGGGTACAGAGCGCTGTCGCCAATCACGAAACCGCGGCCGTCCAGCCCGGATGCCTTGACCTCTTCACCCAGCCTGGTGATCAGGCCTGACCCGACGAGTACCCGGTACGTTCCTTGCGAGGTCCTGACCGTGGCCGCCAGTTCGTTGCCCGCGCCCGTCATTCGACCGACCACGCCTGCGTGACCCGCTCCCAGGCGGCGATCACGCGTGCCGCCGTCTCTTCCGGGATCGACTCCTCGGTGTCGACAGCTTCGTCGGCCGTTGCGTAGGCCTCTTCGCGTTCCCCCAACAGCACCTTGATCCGCTCCATCGGCTCGCCCCCCTGGAGAAGCGGCCTGACCGTCTGGCGCCACTTCTTCCCGGAGCGCGTCGTGTTGCCGGTAGTAAGCCGCGCGAGGATCGTCTCCGGGCTGGCGATGAGCCGCACGACCACGCCAGACTCCCGCATGAGGGCGCGATTGGCGGGGTCGACCGGGACACCCCCTCCCGTAGAGATCACGCACCGCTCGGACTGCGCGGCATCGGTCAGCGCCTGGCGCTCGAGCTCTCTGAACGCGGCTTCGCCATCCATCTCGAAAATCTCGGGGATCTGCCGTCCCGACTTCTTCACGATCATCTGATCAGTATCAAGGAACCGCCAGCCAAGCTTCTGCGCGACCAGGCGACCGATGTGAGACTTGCCCGAGCCGGAGAACCCCGTCAGGTAGATACGGCTCCTCCGCCCGGCCGGCGCCTTCTGACCGGCGCTCAGCTGGCACTCTCCGGGCGGCCGAACTCCTGGTGACTGGCGATGAACGACTCGAAGTTACGGCGCGTCTCGCTGAGGTGGTCGCCGCCGAATTTTTCGAGGAAGGCATGGGCGAGTACAAGCGCCATCATCGCCTCGCCTATGACGCATGCCGGCGGCACCTGGCAAATATCGCTCCGGTGATATGGCGCTTCCACCACGAGCCCGGTGTTGATGTCGACTGACGGGAGCGGATCGGTCATGGTCGCAATCGGCTTGATGGCCGCGCGCACCACGACCGCCTCGCCGTTAGACATGCCGCCCTCGATGCCGCCCGCCTCGTTCGTGAGACGCCGGAAGCGCCGGCGGTCGGAAGGGTCTGGGACGGCAACGTCCTGCACTTCTCTGCCCGGGCGGCGGGTATTCGCAAACCCACGGCCAATTTCGACGCCCTTCACCGCGTTGATGCTCATGAACGCCTGCGCGAGGCGACCGTCCAGCTTGCGGTCCCACTGGATATGTGAACCGAGACCCACGGGCACCCCGAGTGCCACGGTCTCGAAGATCCCGCCCACCGTCGTACGCGCCTTCTTCGCGCCGTCGATCTGCGCGCGGAATGCCTCATCGGTCGCCGGGTCTTGCGCCCGGACCTCCGAGCTTTCGATGACGTCCCAGTCCACCGCCGCGGTCTCGGGCGCCGACACGTTGCCGATCGACACCACGCGACTCCGGATCTGGATCCCGAACTCCTCCAGCATTCGCCGTCCAACTGCACCGGCGGCGACGCGCGCCGCGGTCTCACGGGCGCTCGCCCGCTCCAGGACGTTGCGCATATCGTGGGCCATGTATTTGAGCGCGCCCGGGAAGTCGGCATGGCCGGGGACAACGCGCGTGTTCTCTTTCCGGTCGACCTCCGGGCCAACCGGCTCGATCGCCATCGCGCCCTGCCAGTTCGCGAAGTCCCGGTTCTCGATCCACATGGCGATGGGCGAACCGAGGGTCAGCCCGTGGCGTACGCCACCGCGCAACTGAGCGCGGTCCTGCTCGATCTTCATCCGGCCGCCCCGACCGTAGCCCTTCTGGCGGCGGCCAAGCTGCTCGGCGATGTACGCCTCGCTCAACTCTAGCCCGGCCGGAACGCCCTCGACGATCAGGGTCAACCCGGGGCCGTGCGACTCCCCCGCTGTCAGAAATCTGAACATCTGGCTTTCCAGTTAATGCGATCCCTTGATCGCGCCACGCGCCGCCTCAAACATCGCGTCAACCGGCGGGTCATTGCCTGTCCAGAGTTTGAACGCTTCGACGCCCTGGTATACGAGCATCGAAAGACCTCCGACTGCACGGGCGCCGGCACGCTCGGCTTCCCGCAGGAACGGAGTCACCGGCGGGGCGTAAACAATATCGTAAGCGAGAGCGCGGTCCGAGATCAGGTCGGCGCTGACTGGGCTTTCTGACGCCGCCGGGCCTCCACGCATTCCGATAGACGTCGCGTTGACGATGAGGTCCGCGTACGGCACCACGTCCGCCAGGGAGTCGCGATCGATCCCGCATGCCCCGGGCCTGAACCGGCCCTGTCGGAGGTCGCCCGCCAGGGCTTCTGCGCGTTCCATGGTGCGGTTCGCCACGGTCAGCCGCTGCGCACCGGCCCGTCGCAAGGCGAAGCCAGCCGCGCGGGCTGCGCCGCCGGCGCCTAGCAGGACCACCGACGACCCCGCCGGGTCGAACGCGGCCTCCTCGCGCAGCGCCCGGATGAAGCCGCCGGCATCGGTGTTGAAACCAAAGAGCTTGCCACCGCGATTGGCTATGCAATTCACGGCGCCTATCTCGCGGGCCCATTCGTCGATCGTGTCCATCATGGGGATCACGGCCTGCTTGTGCGGCAGGGTTACCGAGGCACCCAGGTGGTCGGCCTGACGCATCACCTTCAGCGCGGTCCGCAGCTGGTCCGGCGGGGTCGGCCACGCTTCAAAAGTGGCATCTATCCCCAGCAGACGCAACGCCGCCCCGTGCATTGCGGGGGACAGCGAATGCCCGAGAGGAAAACCAAAGATGCCAAGGCGCTTGGTCATTGTTTGCCGGTCCTTCTGTTCGATCCCGATTTCAGGTACGACTGCAGGATGACGGCCGCCGAAGCCGAGTCGAGCCGGCCCCGATCACGCGAGGCCCGGACGCCCGCGGCCCTGAGCCCCCGCGCCGCTTCAACGGTCGATAGACGTTCATCATATGTCTCGACCGGAAGGTCCGTTCTGGACCTGAGGATCCCGCAGAACTCCCTCACCGAGCGCGCCTGAGCGCCGGTCCGGCCCGCGAGCGTCAGTGGAAGTCCCACGATGATTCGAACCACGCCCGCTTCCTGCGCGATCGAGAGGACCGCATCGATGTCAAAAGCGATATCAGATCTCACGATCGCCTGCCCGGGCGTCGCGATCAGCCCAGTAGGATCGGACACGGCGACACCGATACGGGCGTCGCCCACGTCCAGCGCGAGAACGCGGCCCGGCGCTATTTCGGCTTCCCCGCGGAGCGCGCTTTCTCTGGCCCCGGCTTAGGGCCGGCGAGGATGACTGCCTCGGCCGCCTTCAGCGCGGCATCCAGCGTGTCCACGTCGCGCCCGCCGGCCTGCGCCGCTTCCGGCCGGCCGCCACCGCCGCCACCCATGACCTGCCCGGCGCCCCTGGCGATCGCAACCGCGTCGTAACCGCGGCTCGCCAGGTCCGCAGTAAGCATCGCTACGACGATCGGGCGGTCGCCGAGCACGCTTCCCAGCACGACCACGCCGCTGCCCAGCTTCGTCTTCACCCAGTCGCCGGTCTCACGCAAGGTGTCGACCGAGGTAGCGTCGACACGTGCGACCAGCAGCTTGATGCCGCCCACCTCGCGCGCCTTGTCCAGGAGCCCGGCAGCCCCTTGCCGTGCCAGGGCCAGCTCCAGCTCCCCGTTTCGACGTCGCAGAACCTCGAGTTCACCAAGCAGCGAAGCCGCCCGCTCGGGCAACCGGTCCGGCGGCGACTGCAGTCGCTGCGTCAACTGGTCGACCAGTTCGAGACGTTGCGCGATCAGTTCCTCGGCGCCCGCGCCGGTGACCGCTTCCAGGCGTCGCAGGCCCGCGCCGATCGAGCTCTCGGAAACGATGAACATCGACCCGATGTCACCGGTCTGCTCGACGTGGGTCCCGCCACACAACTCGAATGAGAACGGCACGGCGTTCGCGATCCTCACCGTTCGTACGGCGTGGTCGTACTTGTCGCCAAAGAACGCAAGTGCGCCAGCCTCGATCGCTTCGCGGTAGGTCGTCTCGTGCTTGTGCACGCGCAAGTTGTGCCTGATCTTGTCGTTCACCAGGCGCTGGACACGCAGGATCTCTTCTCGTGTCAGCGCCGAGACGTGCGTGAAGTCGAAGCGAAGCCGGTCTGGCGCAACCAGCGAGCCCGCCTGACGGACATGGGAACCGACGACCTCGCGCAAAGCTGCGTGCAACAGGTGGGTCGCGGTGTGGTTGCGCATCGTGCGTGCGCGCAGGTTTGCGTCGACGCGTGCGGCCACCGGCGCGCCTACCGCAACCGATCCGCTCAGCACCTTGCCCCGGTGAACGATCATGTGACTCCACGGCTTCTGCGTGTCGGCGACCCGGATCTTGCCCTCGGGTCCCTCGATCTCGCCCACGTCACCGACCTGGCCCCCGCCCTCCGGGTAGAAGGGGGTCTCCCGCAGCACGACCTCAACGTCGTCGCCGGCCACGGCGGACTGAACAGGACGGCCCGCCCTGATCAGGCCGACGACCACAGACTCGGCCTCGTTGGAGCCGTAGCCGAGGAAAGGCGTTTCGTCGGCCCCGAGTTCCTCGTAGACACGGACCTGGTCGCGCGCCCCGCCGAAATGCGCGCCCGATGCCCTGCCGCGCTGGCGTTGCGCTTCCATCTCGCGTTCGAAACCGGGCCGGTCGACTTCGAGACGCATTTCGTTCGCAATCTCGGATGTCAGCTCGACCGGGAATCCCAGCGTGTCGTACAGGAAGAACGCCTCGCGGCCACTCAGCGTGGACAGCCAGGACCTGTACTCAGCGTCGGCGGTCTCACGGTCGATACCGGGCCGCTTGAGATTCTCGACAACATCGAGAAGCGACTCTCGTGCCTTTCGCGCGCCGGGGCGGGTAGCGTCCGGGACGTCATCAACATCAAGGATGGCCAAGCCAATCGGCCGCGGGCCGGTCGACGTTTGCGCATTCGGCCGGGAGCTGTGGACCGTCTGACGGTATTCCTTCATCTCCTCAAGGGCTGCCGTTCCCTGGTCCACGGTGTCGGCGAAGCGCTTCTCCTCGAGTTCAAGCACGCGCAGGATGAAAGGTCGGTGCCCGACCAGCTCCTTGTAGGCATGGCCCATACGGTCTATGGCGACGGTCGCAAGGTCCGAAAGGAATGGCCCCTGGAGTCCCAGCTGGCGACCGAAACGGATACCCCTTCGGATCAGGCGGCGCAACACGTATCCGCGACCGGTGTTGCCGGGGACAACGCCGTCGCCAATCAGGAAAGCGGCCGAACGAGCATGCTCGGCAACCACCGACAGCGCACGGTCGATGCGGGGGTCGCCGCCCCACTCGACCCCTGCGAGCTGTTCCGCCTTCTGGATCACGGGCAGGAAGACATCGGTCTCGTAAACGCTCTCGAACCCTTGCAGCGCCGCGATCGTCCGCTCCAGGCCCATACCGGTGTCGATGTTCTTCTTGGGGAGCGGCGTCCGGTGCCCGTCGAGATGGTGGTAGTACTGCGTGAAAACGAGGTTGTAGAGCTCGACGAACTGCGGAGAGATGTTCGGCCCCCAGGTCTTCCTGGCATCACCCGGCGGGGGCACATCCTTCAGGTCGCCACGGTAGTAGTGGATTTCGCTGCAGGGACCGCATGGTCCTTCGGCGCCTGCCGGTCCCCAGAAGTTGTCCTTGTCGCCAAATCGGTAGATCCGGTCGGCGGGGATTCCGAGGTCCTTCCAGATCTGGGCCGCCTCGTCATCGTCCTTGTAGACGGTGACGTATAGCCGTTCAAACTGGAAGCCAAGGACCTTCGTCATGAGCTCGAGCGCCCAGGCGCACGCTTCTTTCTTGAAGTAGTCGCCAAAGCTGAAGTTGCCCAGCATCTCGAACATCGTGAGATGGGTGGCATCGCCGACGACCTCGATATCGACGGTGCGGAAGCTTTTCTGCGCGGTGGTGAGCCTCGGGTGCGGCGGATCGGTCTCCCCTGCGAAGTACGCCTTGAACTGCGCCATTCCCGAATTCGTGAAGAGCAGCGTGGGGTCGCCCGCGGGGATCAGGGAGGCGGCCGGCATGCGCATGTGGTCGCGCTCCTCGAAGAAGCGCAGAAACGCCTCCCGAACCTCGTCCCCGGTACGCGGCGAAGGCATTTTGGGCCTGGTCTCCTGCAACTGGCTAAAGCTAAAACTCTATCACTGGTCGAGCTTGCTCAGGAGTTCTGCGTCCCGCCTTGCCTGCCCGGATTTCTGGTCGCTCGGGCGAGGCCCGACCGGTTCGGGCAGCCCGATGATCCGTCCCTGTCCCCGGAGCTCTTCCAAGGCCTTACGGAGTTTCTCGGCGGCAGTTCCCGCGGCGGCAGTTGACGCCTCTTCCTGCATCCGGTTGCGCCGCCTGGCCGCGGCCTCGGCACGCGCTACGGCCTCTTCCTTCGCCGCCCGGCCAAGTGTGGCCGATCCGACATCCCCGGTCGTTGGATTCGAGCCCTCACCCCAGTGGATCGTCCGGTGCGGGAACGGGATCTCGATGCCCTCTTCGTCGAACCGCTTCTTGAGCCTGAATCGCAATTCGCCGGCAACCTCCCACTGCTTGAGCGGTTTGGTCTGGGCCAGCACCTTGATCGTGATCCCCGAGTCGTCGAACGAGTGCACGCGCAGGGGCTTCGGAGCGTCGAGGATCACGTCGCTCCAGTAGGGCTCCCGCATCATCTGGAGGCCGATCTCGGTGATGATGTCGAAGACATGCTGGAGGTCCTGCTTGTAAGCGACCTGGATGTCCAGGTTGACGCGTGACCAGCCCTTCGAGAAGTTGCTCGAAGTGTGGATCTCGCCGTTGGAAATCACATGCACCTTGCCGTCGAGGTCGCGCAGGATCGTGCGCCGGAGGTTGATCGCTTCGACAAGCCCTGCCGTACCCGCCACCTGTACGACGTCGCCCTTTCGGTACTGGTTCTCACCGATGATGAAGACTCCGGCAATGATGTCGCGCACGAGCCACTGGGAGCCGAATCCCACCGCGACGCCAACAAGTCCAAGTCCGGCCAGGAACGGGCCAACTGAGACGCCGATTTCTTGAAGCAGCGTGATGAAGGCGATCACGAAGATCAACCCGGTGACGAGGCCTGAGAGCGCGGCGGTCAGCGTATCTGCACGCCGGGCTGCTTCCGCGGGATCGTCCCCGTCCGCCTTTTCTGCGCGCAGGATCAGCCTGGTCATCAAGCGCGGCACTGCCCGCGCCACGGTGCGGGAGGCGATGTATGCGATTCCCACGATGATCACGAGCTTGAAGCCATGCGAGCGGAACCAGGGCCAGATCTCACCCCAGACCCGGTAGCCAAACCGGAGCACAGGGGAGATATCGACCCCGAGGACGTCGAGCAGGCCCACCACGGCGGGCACGCCGACCAGTAATCCGATGAGGATCTCATCGCCCCACCGAATCAGGCGTTCCTGGCGCATGAAATCGCCGAAAAGCCAGTTTTCCTGCAGGGAAGCGATTCGCCGGGTGATCCAGCCCTGGGTCACCCTGTGAACGATGTACCAGGCGACGACGGACCCGATGACCACCAGCAAGGCGAAAAGACCGTGATCAGCGAACCAGGCCATGAATGTGCCGTCGGGAGGGTTTCCGAAGAGATCGCGCACCTGGTTACCCTCCATTCCCGGCGGCGGCAATGACTGGCACGTCGCCCAACAAAAACGCGCTCCCCCAGGAGCGCTCCCGGATTATATCCGCTCGCACCTTGGCGATGCGGATCGAAGCGCGACTAGCGTTCCATTTGCCACAGCGTGCCGTATCGGTCGCTATCGCCCCGGATCATGCCCTGTACGTCAGAACCAGGCGTAGTGTCCTGGGCGGCTCGCTCACACTCCGCGAGGCGGATCACATGTTCAGCGCACTCGTCGACGTCGTCTGGCGGCAGGAGCTCGGCGAACATCTTCTGGATCGCACGTCGCATGTGCTGGTTGTCCAGGGCCAGAAACGGCCCCGTGCAGAAGAAAACGGCGACCGTCGAGTTGGATCCCTGGTCGCTCACGCCTGGTTGATCCCCGAGGTATTCGAGGATTGACCGAAGGCCGTGCATTCGGATCAGCCCCTCGACCTCCTGGGGCAGGCCCATCAGGCGCAGGAAAGGACGATCGCCCCCTCGAAGGAGTCGCGAGAAGTCGGACTCAACCCTTCGGCGAAATTCGTCGCCCAGGACGTCGGTGGCTTTCAGCACCCAAATCCTGGGCCGCTTCGAGTCCCGGAACCTGGCGTCGACAACGATGAACTCATCTACGTGCGGGAAGAAGCAGAGAGTCAGCTCGGCCGTTCGCTGATCATCGGGCCCGAAGACCATCAACTCACCCCAAGCCACTCTGAATGGGCCTGCGCGAGTAGCGTGGCCCGAGGGTCAAATGATAGCGGTTCAGGCGACCCGCTCCACGCTCATCGCCATGGCCCCGCCGCCGGCATGGCAGATCACGGCCATCCCCTTCCGGCCCCCGATCCGATTCAGCCCGTACAACAGGGTCACCAGGATGCGCGCTCCGCTTGCGCCGATCGGGTGGCCGAGGGCTATCGCACCGCCCCAGACGTTGACCCGGTCGGTGTCCCAGCCAAGGGCTCTGCCGTTGGCCACGACCTGGGCGGCGAACGCCTCGTTGACTTCAATGAGGTCGAAGTCCTTGAGGGACTCTCCGGTCCTTGCCAGCAGTTTCTCGACCGCAGCCGGAGGGGCGTCGAAAAGCCAGCCTGGCTCATTCGCCGCGTGGGCGTAACCGGTGATCCGGGCGACCGGCTTGACGCCGGCTTTCATGGCCTTGTCCTGGCTGGATACGACGACCGCGGCCGCACCGTCGGCGATGCTTGAGGAGTTGCCGGCCGTCACGCAGCCGGTTTCCTGGAACACGGTCCCCAGCTTCGCCAGCTTCACGATCGAGGTATCAGCCCTGGGCGCTTCGTCACGCTTGACCTCGACTGTGCCCGCCCTCGTCTTGACTGAAACCGGCGCGGTCTCCGCATCGAACGCGCCTTCAGTCACCGCGGAGCTCGCCCGCAGGTGACTGCGCAGTGCGAACTCGTCGAGCTCTTCGCGCACCAGGCCGTACTTACCCGCGATCGCCTCGGCAGAACCGCCCATGTGGCGATTCTCGAACGGGCACCATAGCCCGTCGTGGATCATGTGGTCGACCAGCTTGCCGTCGCCGAGACGCTGGCCCGTCCGGCTGTTGACCAGCAGGTGCGGCGAAGCGCTCATGTTTTCCATGCCCCCGGCCGCGACCGTCTCAGCCTCGCCAAGCTGGATCATCTGCGCGGCGAGGGCGACCGATGCAAGCCCGGACGCGCATGCCTTGTTGATCGTCATCGCGGAGGTGGTCGCTGGGACCCCCGCCTCGATTGCCGCGCGTCGCGCCGGCGTCTGGCCAAGACCTGCGCTGAGCATGTTGCCCATGTAGGTGTACTCGACATCCCCAGGCTTGATGCCCGCGCGCTCGACCGCGGCCCTGATCGCGGTAGCGCCGAGCTGGGTCGCGCTGGTCTCGGACAGGGCGCCCATGAACTTGCCGGTAGGGGTGCGAGCCGCCCCGGTGATCACGACGTCTCGCAGCAACTTGCCTGCCATGGCCCCTCCGGATTCACTCTGGAAAGCGATCCTGCAAGTTTACGCTCGGCCGGCAGGGGCAGTCGTTGCGCGGTCACGCGCGCGCCGCCTCTGCTAATGGTGAATCCGTTACCCCAGGTCGCCAACGTACTTCCTTAGAATCCCAGCGCTTGCTGACGCCACCACTCCTGGTCACGAGGGTAATCATGGCGGAAACATCTCTTACCCACGGATTGACCGACGCCGACCTGGATTTCGTCGTGGCGAGCGCCGCACCAGATGCGGTTAACAAGGAACAGCTCAAGGCGCTGATCAGGGAAGACGAGTCGTTCCGCCAGGGCATGGTCGGCGATGACCGCGTCTTCCAGCGCGTCATGGCCGATGACGAGATCTTTCTGAAGGTCTCCCCTGCCCTCTACTTCGAGGTGCTGCTGCGTCGCGCCGCGCGTGAGCTCCAGATTGCGACCCATACCCTCGAGCGGTCGGGCTCAGGGCGTATCCCCGTGTTCGACGCCCAGGAAGTCTCCAGCTTTCTGGCCAGGCCCGAGGTCCTCGAGTACCTCGCAACCATGCTCGCGTCGTTTACTCGGATCCGCTCCTATGTGACCCATGTGCGCATCGCCCACGGGGTCCGGCGCCGCGTGCGTTTCAACGACATGGACGTAGACAGCCTGGTGACGCTCTGCGCGGCGACCGGCGAAGAACACCGTCTCGCCCTGTACAAGCGGATCGGCGACGTTTGCCTCTTCCTGACCGGACTCTTCCCCGCCCACGCCACGATGCGGCCCATTACGGGCGCGCTGCGAATGCGCCGCTCGCTGGACGACTACCAGTTAGAGGGACAGAGGTACTACGGCCTGGCCGAGGCGCACCCGGCCGCGCGCGCGGCGGGCATGTCGGATATCTTCGGGATGCTCAGCGAGCACTTCGCGGCCGCCCGCAAGCCCCTTACCTTCATGGCCGACCAGTACCTGCACACCCGCAACCGGCGACTCTTCGGCATGGAAGCCTAGGCAAGGCCCGCTACCGGGCTTGATTCCGGAGGCGGGCGGCGCCGAGGCCGTGCATCGATCCTGGGGGTCACTCCTATGGATCTTGCGAGCCGGCATTGCGAAAGGCCCGGAGTCTTGAGGAAGTCCGCAGGCAGCAGCTCGCCGGGGTGAATGGGCTCAAACCGGCCGGCCCCGGAGGTAGTCAACAAGGTCGACTTCGTACGCAGCGCGGGTTTTCCATCGAGAGCAAATTCGCCACTGGTCATTCACTCGAATACTGTAAAAACCAATTCGGTTCCCCGCCGGTTTTTCAAGCCGGTTGCCCGTCGGGGCGTGAAGGTCGGCCGGGCCGGGTGTGGCGTCCAGCGGTACCAGCTTGCGAAGTGCGATCCAACTGACACTTGAGCCCAGCTTCCTGACGAGTTACCTGGCGGATAGCCTCCTTTGTTCCCGGATCTGCGAACGACCTGACCAGTGCGTTGACGCATCGCGTTGGTAGCGACTAAGTGACCTGGCGCGGGCGGTACTGGAGTGCCTCTGCAAGGTGGGCAGAGAGAACCTGCTCTGAACCCGCGAGGTCGGCCACCGTGCGGGCGACCTTCAGCACACGATGAAATCCCCGGGCCGAAAATCCCAGCTGCCGTACCGCCATCCGCAGGAGCGCCTGGGCAGCCGGTTCAACCTGGCAATGCGCCCATACCTCCTGCGGTCCCATTTCCGAGTTGGCGGTCAGCTTCGTTCCAGCGAATCTCCGGCGCTGCGCTCCCCTCGCCGATTCGACCCGCGACCGGACCGCCTCACTGGTGTCGCCCCCTGGTGGCTGCACCAGCTTTTCGTAATCGACCCGCGGGACATCGACGAAGATGTCGATCCGGTCCAGCATCGGACCCGAAATGCGCCTCTGATACCGCGATACAACCCCGGGACCGCATTCGCAGGCCTTCTGTGCGTCGCCGTAGAACCCGCACGGGCATGGATTCATCGCAGCGATCAGTGTGAATCCCGTCGGGAAGGTCGTGGTGCCGCTCGCTCGGCTGATCGTCACGACCTTGTCCTCGATCGGCTGCCGAAGAACCTCCAGGACCGCCCGTCCGAACTCCGGCAATTCGTCCAGGAAGAGGACGCCCCGGTGGCTGAGCGTGATCTCCCCCGGTCTTGGGATCGCGCCTCCTCCCACGAGGCCCGCGTTCGAGATCGTGTAGTGGGGCGAGCGAAACGGTCGCCGATTGACCAGCGGACTTCTCTCCGGCAGCAGCCCAGCCACGCTGTAGATCTTCGTCACTTCCAGCGATTCATCGACGGTCATCCTGGGGAGGATCGCGGGCAGGCAGCGGGCGAGCAGCGTCTTGCCGCTTCCCGGAGGGCCGCTCATGAGCAGGTTGTGGGCGCCTGCGGCGGCCACCTCGAGCGCGCGCTTCGCCATCTCTTGCCCCCGCACGTCGGCAAGGTCGGGGTGCCGTACGTCCAGGAGCTCGGTCTCGTAGAAATGCCCGTTCCTCTCAAACGGCGAGATGACCTCCACGCCCCGTACGTGTGCCACGATCTGGGTCAGAGCCGTGACCGGGTAGACGGTCATGCCCTCCACCAGTGCGGCTTCCGCAGCGTTAGCAGTCGGGACGAAAACCTCGGAATACCCCTCCGATCTGCCGACCGCCACCATTGGCAGGATTCCCCTGGTTGGACGCACCGTGCCGTCCAGCCCGAGCTCGCCCAGCAGCAGGGACCGGTCCAGCTTGTTGGGAAGCTGCCCCGTGCTTACCAGGATCGCCATCGCGATTGGCAGGTCGTAGGACGGGCCGCTCTTTTTCACGTCGGCCGGCGCGAGGCCTGCCGTAATGCGCTTCATCGGGAACTCGGCGCCCGAGTTCTTGATCGCAGCACGGACCCGGTCGCGCGCCTCCTGGACCGCGGTGTCCGGCAGACCAACCACGCTGAAGTTCGGCAAACCGGGCGAGATATCGACCTCTACGTCGACAACCATGCCGTCGAGGCCGACCACGGCACAGCTCTTGGTCCTGCCGAGCATGCAGAACCTCCAGTCTGAAGCCTGTCGGCCGCCCAAAGGGGCGCTTTAAGCCATGGCACATTGCCAGCTGGTCCATCCAGCGGAGCGGTCGGCAGGCGCGGGTGAATATTCTGGTGCACCCGCATCGTAGGTACGACGCCCGTTCAAGGTCAAAGGCCCGATGGCACGCGTCGGCGGTGTCTCCGGGCCGCCTCCGGCACCAGCCCAGGCTTGCACGACGAGGAACCACACCAGGGCCAGGGAGGTTCATGTCCGTCCCCGCACCTCGAGCGCACGGATTACGGCCGTGATCCCACCGAGCGACCGGCAGGTCAAGCGGCTCGCAAAACTCATCGCCGACCGGTCTCAGGGGCAGGTTTCGACGGTCGTCGTGATCGACCGTGTAGTCATTGGCGGCCTGGCCGGCGCACCTGGCGACTCACCAGGCCGACAGTGCCTTGCGAGGTCGCCTGGACCGGCTGGACTTGCAGGTCCGTTCAGCCCCTTAGAATCTTGGCAGGCCAACGCCACGGAGACAGGTTGTGAGAGAACGCGACTACGCGCGGAGCCCGCATCCACCCTACTGCACATGTGTTTCCTGCACCGGGCGCCGGACGAAGCGCCTCGACCAGCAGCGCACGCCGGTCGTCGGACCGCTCTATAGACTGTGGTGGCGCATCAAGCGACTATTCGGCCGCAGATAGCCCGGGGCGTCTTCATTTCGAAATGGTGGTGTGCTCTTCTTGAAAATCTCCGACGTCAAGGTCTACACGGTCGACGCGGACATCGGACGCGGGTCGCGTCACCCTCGACAGTGGACGTTCGTGCGCATCGATACCGATGAAGGGATTACCGGCTGGGGAGAAGCCAGCAGCTACCCCAACAACGGATCGTTCCTGGCCGGGCTTGCGATCCTGGCGCAGCGCGAGTGGCTCATCGGGCAGGATCCTGCCCGGATCGAGCCGATCTGGCATCAGATGTTCCGCCGGTACACGTCGGTCGGGGCCAAAGGGGCCACCACCGCGGCGGTCAGCGGCGTCGACATCGCGCTCTGGGACATCCGGGGCAAGGCGCTCGGACTGCCGGTCTATGAGCTGCTAGGCGGCAAGTTCCGGGACGACATCGACCTCTACGCCAACGGCTGGTTCAGCGGTTGCGCGACGCCCGAGGACTACGCCCGGGCCGCCCGCGAACGCGTGTTACCGGCCGGACACACCGCCCTCAAATTCGACCCGTTTTTTGAATGGGAGGACGGGTACGTTGCCGGAGGGTTGTCGGGAAGGGAAGCCAGGATCTCGACCGACCGGGTGTTGGCCGTGCGCGAGGCGGTCGGGCCCGATCACGAGATCCTGATCGACGGGCACGGCAGGTTCAACGTCCCGACCGCCGTGGAACTTGCGAACCGCCTCTACGACGCAGCACGCATCAGCTGGTTCGAGGAACCGGTCCCGCCGGAGAGCTATTCGGCACTGGCGGTGGTCCGGCCTCACATCCGCCCCCGCATCAGCGTCGGCGAGCGACTCTTCACCCGTTTCGACTTCGTCCCGGTGCTCGAGGCAAAGCTGACCGACTACGTCATGCCGGACATCTGCCTGGCCGGCGGGATCACGGAGATGCGCAAGATCGCCAACCTGGCCGAGTCGTATCACGTCCCGTTCAGCCCACACGACGCCCAGGGGCCGATCCAGATCGTCTCCGGCGCCCAGGTTTGCATGGCGATCCCCAATTTCTATCGCCTGGAGCACTCGATGGACGCGATCCCGGCCTACCGGCGATTCGTGTCGAGCCCACTCGACTTCCACGACGGCAAGATCACGCTGTCATCCGCGCCCGGACTCGGGATCGAGATGAATGTCGATGCGATCGAGGCGGCGGCGGTCCATCCCGAGTGGCCCGGCCTGCTTTAGCCGATCAGGCCGTCTCGCCCGCCTGACAAGGATCTCCCTGCAGCTTCGTTCCAGCGAGTCTCGCAGGTTCCGCCATCCCGATCTTAGGGGTGTTGCGCAAGCACCCCAGCGCGCCTAGCCCGGACGTGACTGCTCAAACGGGCCTTCGATAGCCTCACGGACCGCCTTCACATTGGCCTCAGGCGTTTCCGGCGCGTAGGTGCAACCACTGCCGAGCATCCAGCCCTTCTTGCCCATCGCCGATCGCAGGCCGACCACCTCGCCGCGCATCTGCTGAGGGGTCGCCGATACCATGCCGTCCTTTTGCGGGATTCCACCGACCACGCACCGGCCCCCGAGGATCGCCTTCCCTTCCGCGAGCCCGGGATTGCCAATGCCCCGGACGTCCCAGTTGAAGGCATCGACCGGGTAGCCGCGGAACTCCGGCAGCATGTTGTTGTCGCGGCATACGTGGAGCATGTGGAAATCCGGCGCTTGAACGGCGTCCAGTACCTTGAGGTCCCATGGCCGTGCGTACCTGCGGTACTCGGCCACCGTCATCCGATCGGTGGACGCGAAGGCCGTCGTGGCAAAAAACAGACCGCCGGCGCCTCTTTCCATCGCCGCCTTCGCAAACGCCGTGAAAGTCTCCGTGATCGCTTCGATCGCCGAGTCGACCTGCGCGGTGTGCTCCCTCAAGTGACGCATGAAGGCGTCTTCCGAGGCCGCCAGTCGTGAAGCCACCGAAATGGGGTTGAAGACGGTCGCAAGAAAAACGAGCCGGCTCCCCAGGCCCTGGCTGATCAACTCGATGGCTCGCAGCTGTTCCCGGAAAATCGGGTGATCGAGCCTGACCGGCTCGATCTTCAGCCAGTCCTTTGGATCGTTGACCGGCACCGCGGTGACATCGGGCGGCCGATCGCCCGAGTACCGGACCCGGAGCCCCCAGGGTTCGGCATGGTACGAGGCACGGGGATTCATCTTCATGAAATCCCACCCGTGCAGTTTCTGGTAGGCCAGCATTGCGGCTGCGAGATCTTCGGCGGACCGCTCCTTGTCGAAGAAGTGCCGCCACATGCTCACGGGAGGCCGGTCGACCTCCCGCCCGTCGAGCGCGGCGCGGACCCGTTCACGACTGGTCATCGAAGACGGCATTGGCGCCCTCCAATGGCGATCTTGATCGACGCCTCGACCCGAACCCTAGCTCAATTGATAGATCTCGTACGGTGCCTCGCAAGGGTTACCACGACTCAGGTGCATTCGCCCGGCCGCGGGTTCGACGATCATCGACACCACGCTGCGCTGGTACCCGGTGGCAGGGTCGTCGTTCGGATGCCGGC